>Ga0208242_100023_pt1 | contig 259099 bp, 253 predicted proteins | sample SubbioAug_CSW13A_FD_184825 | JGI IMG/M metagenome (GOLD analysis project Ga0208242, IMG submission 184825) | Serpentinite rock and fluid subsurface biosphere microbial communities from McLaughlin Reserve, California, USA - CR12Aug_CSW13A (SPAdes) | ecosystem: Environmental > Terrestrial > Deep...
GTGACGCGCGACCGCCGCGAGGGGGACGGGCGTCTCGGCGATCTCGAATTCACCCTGATCGACACGGCCGGTCTCGATGAAGGCCCGAAGGGCTCGCTGACCGCGCGGATGCAGGAGCAGACCGAAGCGGCGATCGCGCTGGCCGACGCACTGATGTTCGTGATCGATGCACGCGCGGGACTGACGCCGACCGATCGCGCCTTCGCGGACTTCGCACGCCGCGCCAACAAGCCGGTGGTGCTGGTCGCCAACAAGAGCGAGGGGAAGCACGGCGAAGCGGGCGCGATGGAATCCTACGCGCTCGGGCTCGGCGATCCGATCCCGATTTCCGCCGAACACGGCGAAGGGCTCAGCGATCTTTACGACGCGCTACGCGTGCTGATGCCGGAGCCGGCCGAAACCGATGAGAACGAGGATGATCCGGACTCGTTCGAGAACGTGGACGGCGAGGATGAGAACCTGTCGACGCGCCCGATCCGCGTCGCCGTCCTTGGACGACCCAATGCGGGCAAATCAACGCTGATCAATTACCTGCTCGGCGAGGAACGGCTGCTGACCAGCCCCGAAGCCGGCACCACGCGCGATTCCATTGCCGTCGACGTAATGTGGAAGGGCCGCGAGTTTCGCGTGTTCGACACCGCCGGCCTGCGGCGGCGTTCGCGCATCGAGGACAAACTCGAAAAGCTTTCGGTCTCGGACGCACTGCGCGCGGTCCGCTTCGCGGAAGTCGTGGTGCTGATGATGGATGCGCAGAACAGGTTCGAGGAGCAGGACCTGCGGCTCGCCGATCTGATCGAGCGGGAAGGCCGCGCCCTCGTGATTGCCGTCAATAAATGGGATCTGATGGAGCGCGCGCCGAACCAGATCGCCCGGCTGCGCGAGGATGCCGACCACTGGCTGCCGCAGGTGCGCGGCGCGCCCATCGTCGCGGTGTCCGGCATGATGGGCGAGGGCATCGACAGGCTGATGAGCGCTATCGAGGACGCCTACGGTGTCTGGAACCGGCGTATCTCGACTGCATCGCTCAATCGCTGGTTTGAGCAAGCGGTCCAGACCAATCCGCCGCCGGCGGTGTCGGGCCGGCGGCTCAAGCTCAACTACATCACACAGGCCAAGGCGCGTCCGCCGAGCTTCGTGGTGTTCTGCTCGCGCTCGGACGCGATCCCGGAATCCTACCTGCGCTACCTGATCAACAGCATGCGCAGTTACTTCGAACTGCCCGGCACTCCGGTCCGCATCACGCTGCGGGAGAAGGACAACCCGTTCGCACATAAAGCGAAGCGGAAGTCTTGAGATTCCGGCAGACGGAACAATTTATCACTTAATGGATTGATCCAGGTTTCGCGCCGTCGGGACCCGCATGTGCGGCTCCCGTTGTCCGTTGCAGCGGAGGGTGCCATGCCGATTGTCAGGTCAGGATTCGTTACGCTCCTTGCGCTGGTTTTCGGCGCGCTGTTTTTCCTCGCGGCCTATGACGCCGCCTCAGCAAGGCCCGGCGGCGGCCATGGCGGCGGAGGCGGAGGTTTCCGGGGCGGCGGAGGTGGCGGCTTCCACGGCGGCGGCGGTGGTTTTCGTGGGGGCGGCTTCCATGGCGGAGGCTTCCATAGCGGAGGCTTCCGCGGTGGTGGCGCGGCGTTCCGTGGCGGCGGCGTCCGGATGGGCGGCGGACATGCCTTCCACGCCCGGCCGTATATGTCCCGTTCATTTTCCCGGCCGAGCTACCGGGGTGGGCGGTCCTACGCCGTCCACAATCGGCAATTCAACCGCAGCGCGCGGTTCAACTCGTCTCGCGGCGCCGTTGCTCGCAACGCACTGGGGACCTCGAGCACAAGAGCGCTGAACGTTCGAAACACCCGCAATGCAAACGCAGTGCGGAATGCGTTCCACGCCCGTCCGGTCAACCGGGCCCTGCGCAACACCACCGCGCTTCGTAACCCGGCAACCCGCGCGCTCGTCACAACACGTCTGGCGACGGCGGGCTGGCATGGAAATCATGGCTGGTGGCGTCACCGTCACGGCGGTTTCGGATGGGTGGGGCCGGTATTCTGGCCGTTCGCCTTCTATGACATCTACGGTTACTCGCTGTGGGGCTACGACTACGACGTGGCCTTCTGGGACTATGGATATCCCGACATCTACGCGGGCATCTTCGCGCCTTACGGCTACGACGATCTGATCGGCTACTCCGGCTATCTGCCAGGTTATGCCGCGCGGAGCGGGAGGGGCCGGGAGTCCTTTGCCTCGGCCGATCCGAATGATCGTGTCAGCCTGACACAAATGTGCGGCGAGGACAGCCGCGACATCGCCGGATTGCCGATCGACGCGATCCAGAAAGCGCTTGCGCCTGATGCGGCGCAGCGCGCGGCGCTCGACGATCTCGCCAACGCTTCGCTGAAAGCCGGGCAGGACATCAAGGCCACTTGCCCGACTGACATTGCGCTGACGGCGCCGCGTCGCCTTGCGGTGATGCAGCAGCGGATCGAGGCCATGGTGGCAGCGGTGAAAACCGTGCAGCCGCCGCTCGAGAAGTTTTACGGGCTTCTCAGCGACGAGCAGAAGGCGAAGTTCAACGCGCTCGCGCAGCGGCAACGGCCCGCACGGTCCGGACAGACCATGGCGACGGCGCGGCCGAGCTGTGATGTGTCACAGCCCGGCGTGACCGATTGGCCGGGCGCGATGATCGATCAGGCGGTGAAGCCGACTGACGATCAGCGCAAGGGACTGGAAGCTCTCCAGAGCGCCGCAGCCAAGGCATCGGACATGCTGAAATCATCCTGCGTGTCGGAGAATGCGAACACGCCGCCGGTGCGGCTCGCGGCTGTCGGCAAGCGGCTCGATACCATGCTGCAGGCGGTGAAGACCGTCCGCACGCCGCTGGACAGTTTCTATGGATCGCTCAACGACGAGCAGAAGGCGAGCTTCGATGCCATCGGCCCGAAGCGGATGAGCGCCCTGGATGAAAACGCCATCGCCCGCAACGACGCGGATACGCCGCGCCGCGCACGTGGCCGCCGCCACCATCATTATGGCAACGTCGACTACATGATCCGGCGTATGATGTCGTTCGTTCGCTAAATCAATTCGTGGCGGTGATGACATGAGCCCGGATGAGGCCGTCGATCGGTCCATTTCCAAATCGGCGCGCCAGCGCGTCCGCCGCGACCTCCGTCGCCTTTTCGAGCAGCGATGCATCGCGCGTCTCGATTTCATTTCTGAGCGGTGTTCCCTGACAGTAGGCGATCGCAACGTCGCGCGGTGATGCAGCTTTGCTCTTGTGGTTGACGGTTTCAGGGGAAATGCCGGTGAAGCCCGCAGCGGCCAGCTCGCCCCGTATTTTCGCAACATCGTGGTAGCCGTGCGGCGTGCGGGCCATGAACATCGGCGGGTCTTGCGGAAATAACGTGGCCAGTGACGCGGTCACGACATCGGCAAATTCGTTGTTGCCGATCCGGTCCCACACATTGAAGAAAAAATGGCCGCCCGGTTTCAGGACGCGGCGGGCTTCGCTGAAACCCTTGACCTTGTCGGGAAAGAACATCGCGCCGAACTGGCAGGCAACGACGTCAAACTCCTGATTTCCGAATGGCAGGGCGAGCGCGTCGGCCTGCCGCCATGTGACCCGGCCGGGGTGAGATTGCTTCGCCATGGCATGATCGAGCATCGGCTGATTGAGATCGGTTGCCACGATCCGGGTCCGGGCGGGAAGCCGCGATACCATGGCTCGCGTCAGGACACCCGTTCCGGCAGCGGTCTCAAGCACATTTGCGGGATCGACCTTGGCGATCCGCTCGGCGAGGTCGTTTGCATAAGGTTGAAAAATGAGAGGAACAAAAAGCCTGTCGTAGATCTCGGGAATTGATCCCGAGAACAGCTTGTCGGTCGCGTCCATGTCGATCCTCCGCCATCTGGAAAATGGAGCGCTTCTGATTCACCGGCGGCTTAGTTCGCCCGTGTCCATGTCGAGGACTTGCAGATCATTCCGCCCATGGCGCAGCCTGCTGTTGTCAACGTGCCGCCTGAGAGTGACATCTTGCCGGCATAGGTCTTGCCGTCTTCCGGATTGAACGCGGAGCCCTTCCACGCATCCGTGCCGTCCGGTTTCATGTCGTAGAAAATGCGCTGGCCGACCTTGGCAGGCGTTTCGACGCCCGGCTTGAGCCACACAAGCGAGCCGCAATACGCGCCGCCGCCACACGAGCCGATCTTGACCTTCGATGCGCCAGTGTCGCGCAGCCACGTGCCGCTGGGATCGCCTGCCAATGCCGATGTACTAACGAGCGCGAGAGCAGCGATTGCGGCTGCAATTTTCAATGCCATTCCGTTTCCCCTCAAATATGCGCCAGCCTCTTTGTGCGGGCTTGCGCAAATTGAACAGGGGGACGTGAGGAGTGTCAACCGCGGGGCCTTGTGGCGGACGTTACTCGACCGGCGTGCGAAAGTTCTTGAGCGTCTTCGACGGGTAATCGAAGAACTTTCCGGTCTCGGTCCAGGACGGTGCGCACATCGGCACAATGAATTCTGCGGCCTGTTCCGGTGTGTCGAGGATCATCGGGTCCTCTCCGGGCATCACGGTGGCGCGCATGCGGGTGCGGATCGGTCCGGGGCTGAACAGGTTGACGCGGATCGGTGTCGTTGCGGTCTCGTTCGCCCACACGCGCACGAGCGCATCGAGCGCGGCCTTCGATGCGGCATAGGGCCCCATATAGGCGGTAGCCTTGTGAGCGATGCCGGAGGTGATGAACACCGCGCGCCCCGCGTCGGATTTTTGCAGCAGCGGCTCCATGCAGCGGATCAGCTGGAAGTTTGCGGTGGTGTTCACCGCGAACATGTTGTCCCAGAATTTCGGATCGGTGTGACCGAGCGGCGAGGACGTACCCGCGACGCCCGCATTGCCGATCAGAATGTCAAGCTTGCCATGGCGTTCGTTCAGTGCGGCACCAAGGCGCGCGATACCGTTGAGGTCGGTCATGTCGAGCGGCACCAGCGTAGCATTGCCGCCGTCGGCGCGGATGGCATCGTCCAGCTCCTCGAGGCCGGCTTGTGTTCGCGCCACCGCAATGACATGCGCGCCGGCTCGCGCCAGCGCGCGCGCCGTGGCGTAGCCGATGCCACGCGATGCGCCGGTGACGAGGGCGATGCGGGCGGAGAGATCAACGGGCATCCGAAAGGCATCCTTTTCGTAACGGCCGGATTGGGCGGCCAGCGTGAGCAGTCTTTTAAAGGCGCCGTCGCGTGGCACAAGGCCGGAATGCCAAAAGACCGGAGTATAGCCGGGCAGGGCATGGTACAGGGACGCCATGAGTTCGACGCTTCATTCCCGGGCGGGCCGCTGGCGCCCCATGTCGGAGGCCGATCTTCCGGCCGTCAATGCTCTCGCTAGCCGCATTCATCCGGACTATCCGGAGGATGAAGCGGTGTTTGCCGAGCGGCTGCGGCTCTATCCGGACGGTTGCCGGGTGCTGGAGGGCGAGCAGGGTCTCGTCGCCTATGTCGTCAGCCATCCATGGCGGCATCTGGAACCGCCGTCGCTGAACGCGCTGCTTGGCGCACTGCCGCCGCAGCCATCGACGTTCTACATCCACGATCTTGCGCTGGCGCCGGAGGTGCAGGGCACCGGCGCGGCAACAAGCGTCGTCGTTTGGCTCGCGGATCATGCCTCCGCCTGCGGTCTGCCCGACATGTCACTGATAGCGGTCAACGGCTCTGCAGGCTTCTGGCAACGTCAGGGATTTGAAGCCGTTCACGATCCGATACTGGAGTCCGGGTTGCGCAGCTATAGCGACGACGCCCGCTTCATGTCGCGGACACTCGAGTGGCATGCGTCGTCGAAAGAAATTGGCGGGCTGTATGAGCGTCACGCCACGGCATTCGATCGGGATCGCGGCAACCGGCTGGTGGAGCGCGCCTGGTTCGAGCGCTTCAGGGATGTCATGCCGGACGGTGCGGACGTACTCGATCTCGGCTGCGGGTCGGGCGAGCCGGTCGCACGCTATCTGATCGAAGCAGGGTATCGCGTCACCGGTGTCGATTCAGCGCCGACGCTGATCGGGCTGTGCCGCTCGCGCTTTCCAGGTGAGACGTGGATCGCGGGCGACATGCGCGAGGTTTCTCTGTCGCGCCGCTTCGGCGGCGTTGTGGCCTGGAACAGCTTCTTCCATCTGACGCCGGACGATCAGCGCAAGATGTTCAGGATTTTTGCGGATCACGCCGGTCCGGGCGCAGCGCTGATGTTCACCAGCGGGCCGCGTGCCGGCGAGGCGATCGGCTCGTATCAGGGCGAGGCGCTCTATCACGCCAGCCTTGATGCGGCGGAATATGAGGCGCTGCTCGCCGCGCACGGCTTTTCAACCGTGCAGCATGTCGTCGAGGATCAGTCCTGCGGAGGACTAACGGTGTGGCTGGCGCGCACGCTGTCCGCCTAGTTGTTCGGCGATTGTGTGCAATTTGTTGAAAATTGAAGACTCATTTGCAGGTTGCGGATAACCGCAGAGATGAATTCCGCCTTTCGGGTCATTTCCTCGTAAAGTTCAGCGTATTAGAGCCAGCAGGCTTTATCGCGAGGATCACGCTTTGTCCGTCAAAGAGTTTCTCAAGCAGCGAGCCGTCAAGGTCATAGTTGGCGGTAATTATAAACTTCCAAACTGGTATGATCCGCAGGGGCGGCTACGCACCTTCGCATGCCGGACAACCCGCGTTTCACCGTTCCGGATGATGGTCGAGGTGCCGGTGGTCGGCAAGGTCGGCGACCGCGTCACATCCTATTTCCGTGACTTCGGCACGTTCGACGGCTCCATCACTGACACGATCGCGGGTGGCTTTCTGGTCGAGCTGGAGATGGTTCGCGCGATGCGTGAAAAGTTTGCGAGCAAGCTCACCTGGCTGGAGAAGAAGCAGAAGGACCCCAGCATTTCCGACGAAAGGAAGGATGCGCGCATTATTCCCGCGAGTTCGCATTCCACGCTGACCCTGGCCGACGGCAATATCCAGGAATGCTTTGTGATCGACATGTCGGCTTCGGGCGCAGCAGTCTCGGCCCAGTTGCAACCGGAGGTCGGAACGCCGCTGGCCGTTGGATCCTGCATCGGCCGCGTGGTCAGGCTTCTGCCAGACGGGTTCGCGGTCAGGTTCGTCGAGCGGCAGAATTGCAATGATCTCGACCGCCTCATCATCCGGCCGGTGTCTCTGCGCCCGGCAGCAGTTCAAGCGCGACGCGTGGCGGATGTGACCATCATGCAGTCGACGAGAACGATGTCTGGGGGAGCGGATTTGATCGAGAGCTGCTGACCGCTCAGCCACGCATGACCACCCGCGAGCGGAAACGCTTCCGCTCTCCTCATGTCCCGATTGTTACGGCACACAACACGCGAAGATGGAGACGGCTTAGCTCGCTTCGGCCAGCAGCGAGAGCTGGTGCTGCGGCTGTTCGACCTGGGTCTGGTCGGTGAGGTGGGTCGGATAGGCGCCGGTGAAGCAGTGATCCGCGAACTTCGGATTGGCCGGATCGCGCTCCGCGAATCCCATCGCGCGGTACATGCCATCGATCGACAGGAACGCCAGGGAGTCCGCGCCGATGATGTCGCGCATTTCCTCAAGCGTATGGGTCGCCGCCAGAAGGCCGCCACGGTCCGGCAGATCGATGCCGTAGTAATCCGGGTTGATGATCGGCGGCGAGGCGAGGCGGAAGTGAACCTCCTTCGCGCCGGCGTCGCGCATCATGCGCACGATCTTCTTCGATGTGGTGCCGCGCACCAGCGAGTCGTCGATCAGGATAATGCGCTTGCCTTCGATGGCGGCGCGGTTGGGCGCATGCTTCATGCGCACGCCAAGCTCGCGCACGCTCTGCGTCGGCTGAATGAAGGTGCGGCCGACATAGTGGTTGCGGATGATACCAAGCTCGAACGGCACGCCCGAATGCTGGCTGTAGCCGACCGCGGCGGGGACGCCGGAATCCGGCACCGGCACCACCACGTCAACATCGACATGGCTTTCCCGTGCAAGCTGCGCGCCGAAGGCCTTGCGGACTTCGTAGACTGAGCGGCCGCCGACGATGGAGTCGGGCCGCGAGAAATAGATGTATTCGAAGATGCAGGGGCGGGGCGGCTGCGGCGGGAACGGCTTGTGGATTTCCGTGCCCTTCTCGTCGAACACGATGACTTCGCCGGGCTCGATGTCGCGGACATATTTCGCGCCGATGATGTCAAGCGCGCAGGTCTCGGAGGCGAGAATCGGACAGTTGTCGAGTTCGCCGAGCACCAGCGGGCGGATGCCGAGCGGATCGCGCGCGCCGATCAGCTTCTTGTTGGTCAGCGACACCAGCGCATAGGCGCCCTCGATGGCGCGAAGAGCTTCGATATAGCGCTCGATGAAACGGCCGCGCTTCGATTGCGCTACCAGATGCAGGATCACCTCGGTGTCGGTGGTCGACTGCATCATTGCGCCGTGGCGGACCAGCTCGCGCCGCAGCGTCAGGCCGTTGGTGAGATTGCCGTTGTGGCCGACGGCAAAGCCGCCTGCATTGAGTTCGGCGAACAGCGGCTGCACGTTGCGCAGGATGGTGCCGCCGGTGGTGGAGTAGCGGACATGGCCGACGGCCATATTGCCGGGAAGGCGTTCGATCACTTCGGCGCGGGAGAAGGTGTCTCCGACGAGGCCGAGGCGGCGTTCGGAATGGAAGCGGTGGCCGTCGTAAGTGACGATGCCGGCGGCTTCCTGTCCGCGATGCTGAAGGGCGTGGAGGCCGAGGGCGGTGATCGCCGCGGCTTCGGGATGCCCGAAGATGCCGAACACGCCGCACTCCTCGCGCAGCGTGTCGCCGTTCAGATCCTTGTCCAGATCGTCATCCAGGTCGTAGTCGGATTTGGAGGGAGGAGTGGAGTGATCGCCGGAAGGGGTTTTCATATGGTCCACCGCGCCCTTGTCTGAGGCAGGACTAGAACTGAATCTAGCGTCCTGCGGCTTTGCCTTCGATCAACTGCTTCATGCCGTCACGGGCTGTTTTCCCGTACCCGCCGTCGTTCCCCACCGTTGCCGTTGTGCGCGGTTCGGGAGCCGCATCAGTCTGCTGCTCCTCGTCGCCTTTTTTCTTGAACCTCTTCAAGATGGTGTTTTCGGGATCATCCGGCAAGAGGCCCATCAGCCAATCGCCGGTTCCCTGCAACATCACCCGCGACTTGGCGTTACGGACCCAATCTGGCTGTTGTTTGTCCGGCACCAGCCAAGCGAAGAACAAAAATGCCACCACCATGATCAAAAGTCCGCGCGCGAGCCCGAACAGGAAGCCGAGGGTGCGGTCGAGTGCGCCGATCCGCGAATCCAAGATCATGTCCGAGATGCGGACGGTGATGATCGACACCACGATCAGCGTCAGAATGAACACGCCGGCGACGACGGCCACCGCCGCGACGGTCTCGTTGTTGAAGTAGGTTTTCGCAGTCGGCAGCAGCTTCTGATAGGCGTAGAGCGTGGTCAGCGCAGCGGCGCCCCAGGCAGCGATCGACAGAATCTCGCGCATGAAGCCGCGGATCATCGCCAGAAGGCCCGACAACAGCATCACGGCAAGAACGATAATGTCGAGAAGCGTTATCGGCATCGGCTGGTCAGATCCGCTTTCAGTTTCAAAACCCCGAATCGGGTTGTCTCAGGTCCGGATAGCTGACGGCCATATCGCACGTCCCGCAAGGGCCGGGAACCCGCAAAAACCCAGACATCAACGGCAAAACTGCATCGCTCTTATGGATCGCCTGTTGCGGTTAACGATCCGTAGCGGACGCAATCTGCAGCCGTTCAACGTCGCGGGCTATATAGCGGCCGGTCACGCCAGCGTCACGCCGCCTTTGGTTCTCGACAGGCTTAATTCAGCCTGAAGCTGCGGTTTTCCCTCGGGCTGTGGCTTTGCTGCCCCGCGCGGCAATGTCCGCAACCAGCGAGGTCAGCGATCCCACCGTATTGAGCGACATTCCGGCGTCGCCGCCGGTATCGCCGCGCGCATTTTCAGGCAGCACGGCGCGGCCGAAGCCGAGCTTGGCGGCCTCCTTCAGACGGGCCGAGGTCTGGGCCACCGGCCGAACCGCACCCGACAGCGAGATTTCGCCGAAATAGACCGCATCGACCGGCAACGGCGCGTTGGCGAGCGACGACACCAGCGCCGCTGCTGCCGCCATGTCTGCCGCAGGCTCGTTGATCCGGAGGCCGCCGGCGACATTGAAGTAGACGTCGTAGCCGGAGAGCTTGACCCCGCAATGCGCCTCCAGCACCGCGAGCACCATCGAAAGGCGGCTGGATTCCCAACCCACCACCGCGCGTCGCGGCGTTCCGAGCGTTGTCGGCACAACCAGCGCCTGCAGTTCGACCAGCACCGGGCGCGTGCCTTCAAGACCGGCGAACACGGCTGTGCCGGGGCTGCCGAGATCGCGCTCGGACAGGAACAGTTCGGATGGATTTGAGACTTCGCGCAGGCCCAGACCGGTCATCTCGAACACACCGATTTCGTCGGTAGGACCGAAGCGGTTCTTCACCGCGCGCAGGATGCGGAACTGCTGCGAGCCTTCGCCCTCGAAGCTCATCACCGCATCGACCATGTGCTCGACCACACGGGGGCCGGCGATCTGGCCGTCCTTGGTGACGTGACCGACCAGAATAAGGGCCGCGCCGGATTTCTTTGCGAAGCGGATCAGTGCCTGTGCCGATGCGCGGACCTGCGTCACCGTTCCGGGCGCGGATTCGACGGTGTCGGTCCACATGGTCTGGATCGAATCGATCACCACGAGGCGAGGCGGGGTTCCTTCCGACAGCGTGGCGATGATGTCTTCGACGGAGGTCTGCGCGGCCAGTTGCACCGCGGCGTCGGCGAGACCGAGACGCGCGGCGCGAAGACGGACCTGCGCGACGGCCTCTTCACCCGAGATGTAGACCACGCGATGTCCCGCGCGCGCCATCAGGCTGGTGGCCTGGGTCAGCAGTGTCGATTTTCCGATGCCGGGATCGCCGCCGACCAGCAGCACCGAGCCGCGAACGAAGCCGCCGCCGGTGACGCGATCGAGTTCACCCATTCCGGACGACAGGCGGGGCGCTTCGGGACTCGAACCGGTGAGGGTTTCCAGCGCGAACGGCCGGCCCTTGCGCTTGGGGCGCAAATTCGCGGGCATGGACGTCGCGCCGGTCGTGTCTTCTTCAGACAGCGTATTCCACTCACCGCAGGATTCACATTTACCCTGCCATTTATTGTAGGCAGCTCCGCAATTCTGACAGACGAAGGAGAGGGCGTTTTTCGCCATGGAGGGGCCTGCCAGCGTCGGAGCAACGGGAATCGTGTGTTCCTCTTTTGTTCACATAAAGCGTTAAAAAGTCAACCCATGTCAGCGCCGGGGACCGATAGCGGGTTACCTTCGGATCGGACTATCGTCTCGGGCGGCCGGCGGGAGGCGACATCTCACATGCGCCGGGACAACAAAACAACGACCACGCTTGACCGGCTACCGGCAAGACGCGGCAAAGGGAGTGACGCCATGAAATGGATTGCCGCCGTTGCCGGCCTCATCCTCGCGAGTGCGGTTCAGGCCGCCGATGCGCCGAAATTCCAGGTCGATGCGCAATGGCCGAAGCCGCTGCCCAACAACTGGATCATGGGACAGGCGGCGGGCGTTGCGGTCGATGCGCAGGATCACGTCTGGGTGTTGCAGCGGCCACGTACGCTGACCGATGACGAGAGGGCGGCGAGCTTCAATCCGCCGCGCACGAAATGCTGCGTGCCAGCGCCGCCGGTGATGGAGTTCGATCAGGCAGGCAATCTGATCACGGCGTGGGGTGGCAAGGGCGAGGGCTACGACTGGCCGACCAACGAGCATGGCATCTATATCGACGCGAAGGGCTTCGTCTGGCTCGCGGGCAACGGCGAAAACGACGGCCAGATTCTGAAGTTCACCCGCGAGGGCAAGTTCGTGATGCAGATCGGCAGGTCCGGTCTGCAGACCAATAGCAGCGACACCACGCGCCTCGGCCGTCCCGCGAACATGACGGTCGATATTGCCGCGAACGAGGTCTATGTCGCGGACGGTTACTACAACCATCGCATCATCGTGTTCGACTCCGAGACCGGCGCGTTCAAGCGGATGTGGGGCGCCTACGGCAAGCCGCCGACAGACGAACGGATGGGGGCCTACAATCCGGACGCACCGCCATCACAGCAGTTCGCCAACCCGGTCCATTGCGTGCGTATCGCGAAGGACGGACTTGTTTATGTGTGCGATCGCCAGAACGACCGCATTCAGGTGTTCAGGAAGGACGGCAGCTTCGTCAAGGAGATGTTCATCGAGAAGCAAACACTGGCCAACGGCTCGGTGTGGGATCTCGAAATCTGGAATGATCCGGCCCAGACATTTCTCATCAATGCCGACGGCGCCAACAACGAGGTCCGCACACTCAAGCGCGAGAACGGACAGATTGTCGGACGCTTCGGCCGCAACGGCCGCATGGCCGGCGACTTCCACTGGATTCACAATCTCGCGCTGGACTCCAAAGGCAACATTTACACAACCGAGGTCGACACCGGAAAACGCGCGCAGAAATTCATGCTGGTCGGCAACATGGTGCTGAAGAAACGGAGCAAGAAGTAGAGGTAGCGGTCATCGAGAGACCGACGGGGGTACGGCTTTCTTTTCTCACCGCGCGTCGATCACCAGTTCGGTCCGCACGCTTCGTACGTCCACCTCGAACTCCATGCCGATCACCGGCGGCCAGGCCGGATACCAGGCAAGACCGATCTGGCTCACCTTGTCTTCGGCAAAGACCGTGTCGAGCAACGGACGGATGTCGTGCACGGTATAAATCTGCGCGGCAGTCACATCGTCCCACTTGCATCCCAGCGCATCGACGCGCTCGCGCATGGCGTTCATGACAAAACGTGCCTTGGTCTCTAGTCCTTTGAGCGACACGTCGCGGCCGCCGACGATGCGGTCGGTGGTGACGCCGTCGCGGATTTCAGGCTTGCCCGAGATCAGGAAGTCACCCGAGGCGCTTGCTTCGGGAACGGTGTAGGTGAAGGCGAAGAACATCGCTTCGGTTGGGACCTCGGTGATCGGTGCGAGGTTGCTGCGCGCCAGCGGATTGACGTCGCCGGACTTGCAGCCCCATTGATGCAGCGTCTTCAGATATTCGCCGTTGAAAGCCTGAAATTGCTCAACGGTCATCGCGGCAGGCGAGCGCAGTTCACAGGCGGCCAGCGCCGTGACGGGGCGGCCCTCCCGCTCAAGATGCGCCTTGATGAAGGCGAAGCCATCGGCCATCGGGATCGGATGCGCAAAACGGACGCGCCGCAAGGCGTAACCGGGCATCGCGGCAACGCCGCTGGAGAACGGCCCGCCCGGGGAGACGATGAACCTGTAGTTTCCGGGTTTGAACTCCATCACGTCCGGCATTCGGCGTTCCCTTCGGGTCTTTTCTCAAATCTCATTGTTGAATCGGGGAGTCTTGAAGTGGAAGGATCATCCATGCAAGCATTGCAACATTTGAACAAGGGATTTCTGGCATGGCATTTTTCAGATGCATTCAGGAAGTTATCAATCGCGGTTTTGTGGTCGAGATTACCGACGAAGCTACAATAAAGAAGGCTCGCGCGATCCTGTCACGAAGGATCACGGAGAGTACGAGCATAAGAGGCGTGATCGTCAAAACGCCGAAACCTTACAACAGGCCATGGAGCTGGCATCTCGATCCGGCTTCGATCGAGTTTTTCGGACAGGCGATGGAAGTGTGCGAGGCTTCGATTGTGCAGGTCGAAAAGCACCTGGACGAGGTGGGCGGAGCATTTCTGCCGCACAACAACTGGTGCCCCTGGCGATCAAGCCTGGTCGAGGAAGTGGTGTTCGACAGCGGGGCTGGAATGGTTGGCCTGCCGATCGAATATGCTGACAGCTGATACTCGCAAGCCGCGGGTGACTTGAGCTGGCCCTTTACTCACCGCCCTTGTAGATGCGCGTATATCGCTTGCCGAGACTGGTCAGCACCTCGTAGCCGATGGTGCCGAAGTGGTGCGCGAGTTCATCGACCGTGATCTCGTTGTTGAGAAGCGATACCAGCGCGCCGCGCCGCGTTGCTCCGGGCGGCAGGGCAGTGATGTCGATCGCCATCAGGTCCATCGAGATGCGTCCGGCAACCGGGCAGCGCTTGCCCGCGACCATCACTTCGGCGCTGCGCATGTTATCGATGCTGCCTGCGGCACGGAAATATCCGTCGGCATAACCTGCCGTGACGATCGCCAGCCGCGTCGGCTGCCGCGCCGTCCAGGTGCCGCCGTATCCGACGTGCTCGCCTTTCTCGATGTTGCGCACCTGCGCCACGCGCACCTTGAGATCGACCACCGGCAGCATCGGCGTATCGGCTTCCGGCGTTGGATTGACGCCGTAGAGGGCCGCGCCCGGACGCACCAGATCGAAATGGAATTGGGGTCCCAGAAAAATGCCGGAGGAGTTCGACAGCGAGGCGGGAACGCCGGAGAACTGCGACGCGATTTCCCGAAATGCCGCGACCTGGCGTCCATTGGCCGGATCGTGCAGCATCTCGGCGCTGGTGAGATGGCTCATCACCAGCGAAATGCCGTGATTGCCGTTCTTGATCCGTGGCAGCAGCGCCTGCGCTTCCATGACGCGGAAGCCGAGACGGTTCATGCCGGTGTCGATGTGAATCGCTGCCTGACCTTCCCAGCCGCTGGTCTTGCGGAACGCGTCCCACTCGGCGAGTTCGGTGGCGTCGCCGATCACCGGGCGGCAATCGATCTTCGCAAACTGATCGCCGGAGCCCGGAAAAAATCCATCGAGCACGTAGATAGCGGAGGTGGGAGTGACTTCACGCGCCGCGCGCGCCTCGTCCAGTGTGGCGACGAAGAAGGTCCTGCATCCTGCCCGCGCCAGCGCGCGGGTGACCTGTGTGATGCCGCAGCCATAGGCGTCGGCTTTCACGACGGCGGCGCAGTCCGCAGGCACCGCATGGCTTTCGAGTTTGCGCCAGTTGGCGACGATGGCGTCGAGGTCGATGGTCAGAACGCCGGTCGCGCTGGCAGGCATGCGCACGTCTGCGGTATTCGCAGTCGCGCCAGATGTCGCGGTCTTGAGATCGGAAGCAGGAGGCATTGGCTCGGGCGGAGGTTCGCAGTGTGATTCAACAGTTGAACCGCACCCTAGCACACTCTTTGCGAGCGAAAGTATGTCCGATCAGCCAAATCGTTCGGGCACCTGGCCGTCATGCGCAAGGTCACCGAACCGCGTGACGTTGGCATCGAAGTGCAGGTTGATGGTGCCGGTGGGGCCGTGACGCTGTTTGCCGATGATGACTTCGGCCTTGCCGTGGACCAGCGACATGTCGAGCATCCATTTTTCATGCTCGGGCGTACCGGGGCGCGGCTCCTTGCTCTGGAGATAGTATTCCTCGCGATACACGAACAGCACCACGTCGGCGTCCTGCTCGATCGATCCCGATTCGCGCAGGTCCGCGAGCTGCGGGCGCTTGTCGTCGCGGTTTTCGACCTGACGCGACAACTGCGACAGCGCAATGATGGGGACGTTCAATTCCTTGGCCAGCGCCTTGAGGCCGGTGGTGATCTCGGTGATTTCCTGCACGCGGTTGTCGGAGCGCTTGCCCGATCCGGACAGGAGCTGGATGTAGTCGATGATCAGAAGATCGAGACCTTTCTGCCGTTTCAGCCGCCGCGCACGCGCTGTGAGCTGCGAGATCGAGATGCCGCCGCTGTCGTCGACATAGAACGGCAGGTTCTGCATCTCGATGGAGTGCTCGCGGATCTTGTCGAAATCCCGCTCGCTGATGCCGCCGCGGCGGATCGAACTTGATGAAATACCGGTACGCTCGGACAGAATACGTGTGGCGAGCTGTTCCGCAGACATTTCCAGCGAGAAGAAGCCGACAATGCCGCCGTCGACCGATTTCATCTGGCCGTCGGCCTGCACTTCGCCGCGCCAGTTGCGCGCGATGTTGAAGGCAATGTTGGTCGCGAGCGCCGTCTTGCCCATCGCGGGGCGTCCGGCGAGGATGATCAGGTCGGACGGCTGCAGACCGCCCATCTTGGTGTCCATGTCGCGCAGGCCGGAGGCGAGGCCCGACAGGTTGCCGTCGCGGCTGTAGGCGGCGGCGGCCATGTCCACGGCGGTCGTCAGCGCCCGCGAGAATTTCTGGAAGCCGCCGTCGTAGCGTCCGGACTCGGCGAGGTCGTAGAGCTTCTTTTCCGCGTCCTCGATCTGCGCGCGCGGCGCGAAATCCACTGGCGCGTCGAACGCGACATTGACCATGTCTTCGCCGACGCGAATGAGATCGCGCCGGATCGAAAGATCATAGACGGTCCGCCCGTAGTCCTGGGCGTTGATGATGGTGGTTGCCTCGGCGGCGAGGCGGGCGAGGTACTGAGCGACCGTCATGCCGCCAATGTCGGTTTCCGCCGGAACGAAGGTCTTCAGCGTGACCGGCGTCGCGATCTTGCCGGCGCGGATCAGGCTGCCTGCGGTTTCGAAAAACAGCTGATGGATCGGCTCGAAGAAATGCTTCGGCTCGAGGAAGTCGGAGACGCGGTAAAATGCGTCGTTGTTGACCAGGATGGCGCCGAGAAGTCCCTGTTCGGCCTCGATATTATGAGGCGCAACCCGGTAGGCCGGCGTGCCGGCTTCCGGCGCGAGCTTGATAATGTTCGAATCAGTAATGGCCATCGTGAGAAAGTATGCTTCCAATTCGGCGAATGCGGGGCGCGTATCAAGCACCCCTGCAGGGCAGGGTGAAAGCGCCATATGGTCTTATGCACGATTCACACAACTTGTTTCGAATGAAACTTGGATTGTCATCCGTGTGAGGCTTGACCGGTCTATATGCCTGAGCCAAACGCGTTTATTCGCCCGCCAGCCGCAACGCCGGACGCTTCGTAGCCTCCACACCGCGCAGCCGTTCTTCCTCGCGGGCGATGTAATCGCGCGTGATCGGAACCGTGTCCTGCTTCCTGGTGAGCTGGATCTGGAATACCATGCTGTTCTGTTTGCGGAACGACATCTCTGACGCTCCCAGATAGAATTCCCACATCCGGACAAAGCGTTCGTCGTATAGCTTCGCGGCTTCCTCGCGCCGGGCGAGGAAACGCTCGCGCCAGGCTTTCAGGGTTTCGGCATAGTGCAGCCGCAGGATTTCAATGTCGGCGACCAGTAGTCCCGAGCGCTCGATGGCCGGCAGCACTTCCGAGAGCGCGGGAATGTACCCGCCAGGGAAAATGTACTTTGCGACCCACGGGTTGGTAATGCCGGGTCCTTCCGGGCGGCCAATGGCATGCAGCATCATCACGCCGTCGTCGGTGAGCAGTTCCGCGCAGCGTTTGAAATAGGTGTCGTAGTAATCGACACCGACATGCTCGAACATGCCAACCGACACGATGCGGTCGAACGGGCCGGGCGTCTCGCGATAGTCCTGCAAGCGGAATTGTGCGCGGTCGGTCAGGTTGAGTTCGCCGGCGCGTGCGTTGGAGACGCCGAGCTGTTCTTCGGAGAGGGTGACGCCGGTGACGTTCGCGCCGGTCATTTCCGCGAGATAAAGGCCGAGGCCGCCCCAGCCCGAACCGATGTCGAGCAGACGATGGCCCGGTTTGACCAGCAGCTTGGCGGCGAGATGGCGCTTCTTGGCGAGCTGAGCGTCGTCGAGCGTGGACTCCGGCGTCTCGAAGTAGGCGCAACTGTATTGCATGTCGGCGTCGAGGAAGAGCCGGTACAGCCGCCCGTCGAGGTCGTAGTGACTGGCGACGTTGCGTTTCGAACGTTCGGGCGGGTTGAACTGTTGCCAGTGCCGGATCAGGTAGCGGAGCCACCAGCGGGCTCGCGACCAGCGCGGCACCAGATCCGGCTGACCGAGTACGATTTCCAGAAGATCGGTTATCGACCCAATTTCGACCACGAAGTCGCCGTCGGTGTAGATTTCGCCCAGCGCAAGTTCGGGGTCGAGCAACAGGTGACGTTCGGCTTCCTTCGTCAGAAACCTCACCGCGACCGGCTTCCCTGTGCCATCGCCGCAGGTGAAGGTCGCTCCGCTCGTCATCGCAAACGTCACTGAGCCACGCCGGATGAACTGGCCCAGGAAAAACCGCAGCAATCGATCCATCGAACGCATGTCCAACGATCCAAAGTGGTCTCACATCCAGATAAATGTTGGCAATTTTTGTTCCGGTTTCAATCGCAATTTGCCGTAGGTGGCGGCCGCGGAAGGCTGCTCTGCGTTTTTGTCCGGTGAGCGGAGGGCGGCATGCCAAAAGGGAACGGCTTTGGCGGTCTGTGACCGGCTCACGCAGTTGCGAAATGTCCAATACCGGCGACTTCTTCCTCGCTTGGCGCTGCACAGAATTCGATCAGCCGGTGTATCTCGAGATTGGATTTCTTCTTGACGATGGCTGCGAGCCACGCGTGGTTTGGATCTGCGTTTTTCCTCCGGCGGCTGCGGTGATAGACTGCCTCCCGAGTCCCGGGTCGTGCCGGGATCGTGGCCGGAGTGGTGCTCGTGATCACTTGGCGCGGCATCGTTGGCTTGATGACTGCCGGGCTTTTGTTCGGGGCCGCATCTGCGCAACATCAACACCCGCCGGAAGACGAGCAAATCCACGAGAAGTTTTATTCGACATGGATGAGGCCGGATAACCCCCACTTATCCTGCTGCAGTCAACACGACTGCTATCCGACCGAAGCCCGCGTCGAAGGCGGCGTCTGGTTTGCCAGACGTCGTGAAGACGGGAGGTGGCTTCGTGTTCCTCCTGAGAAGGTCGAGCAGAAACGAGACAATCCCGACGGACGGAGTCACCTCTGCGCGCCCAGGCCAGACCGTGCGTACAGCGCAGATGTGTTCTGCTTCACCCCCGGCAGTGGAATCTAATTCGGCTAACAGCCGGGACTGGAACGGAGTTCAGCAATATCAACAACGTTACCTTGATGGGAAATCTCGGTGCTTCCATTCGCGTCATAATCCGCTAAAGGTGACCCGAGGCTGAGGGCAGGGGGTACCGCCATCCGTCCTTGACTGGCTGATAGATCTGGAGACCTTGGATGTTGAGCCGAGCGCTCATTTTGGCGGCGGTGGCTTTCGTGTTGGGCTGTTTCGGGGCGACCCCGGCGGACGCGCAGAATCTCGAAGCCGGCAAGCCTCCGTCCCAGATTTTCTCCAGCACCTGCTCGCTCTGCCACAAGAGTTCGCGCGGATTGCTGAAAACCGTCTCGCCCGGATCGCTGCCGGGCTTCCTGCGCCAGCACTACACCACCAGCACCGATATGGCTGCGGCCATGAGCGCCTATGTGCTTTCCAACGGAGCCGCGAATGCTGCTCCGGGCGGAGGCAACCTGACCAAGCAGGGACAAGAGGCGAAGTCCGGTCCGAAACCGGCTCAGGAGCCGGGTCCGGAACATGCCGCCAAGGGCCGCAAGCCGACGCGCGAAGCCTCCCGGCCGGATGCCGACGGGTTCCAGAGTGGTCAGCCCGATCCTCAAACGCTGACGGCAAAGCAGAAGGCCGCTGCGGAACGGCGGGCCGCGCGACAGGCGGCCCGAGAGGCTGCGAAAGCGGGCAAGGACGGCTTGCCGCCCAAGAACGAAGCTCGCCATGGTGAGCAGCCCGCAGAGGCGGCCAAACCGGACGTCAAACCCGAGGCAGACAAGGCCGAGCCGCCCAAGGACTCTGACAAGACCGAGACCGCCAAGGTGGACGGAACGCGTGCCGATCCGGTACCTGCGGTCACGCCTGCGCCGAAGGAGGCTGAAAAGCCTGCCGAAGTGGCCGTGGCTCCTCCGAAACAGGATGCGCCGTCGGGTCCGCTGACTATCGACATCGGGCCTGCACCGACACCGAAACCCGTGGTTTCGGCTGGTCCGCCCCCGGTTCCGGCGGGAAACCCAGCGCCGCCAATCTCCCGCTAATCCGCTATCTGGCCGCGCAGCGGGTTGCCGCGCGATGGCTGTCGTCTTGACTGGAGTCGTGCTCTAGAGCAATACTCCAGTCGACAAGGATGGCGAGGATGGCCGGCGCACGCGACGATCTGCTGACTGCGGCTTTGGCGGTGTTCGATCAGGATGGCTTCGAGGGCGCGACCGTGGCCGCGATCCGCGAACGCGCGGGCGCGTCCAATGGCAGCTTCTTTCATTTCTTCAATTCGAAGCGCGAACTGGCGGGCACGCTGTTTCTCGAACTGCTGCGCCGTTATCACATTGCCATGCTCGATGTGATCGACCCGCCGCCTGGCGCGGCGGAAGGCATCGCGCGCCTGATCCGCACGCATCTGGATTGGGTCGTCAACAACCGCCGCGAAGCCAACTTCCTGTTCGAGATATCGCGCAGTGAGTGGGCGCAGGATGTTCGCGACGCGCGCAAGGCGCGGAATGCGACCGTTGCCGAAGGCGTCGAGGCATGGCGCGCGCCGCTGGTCGCGAGCGGCGAACTGGTGCCAATGAAGGCATCGTTGTTCTTCAGCCAGATCATCGGCCCCGCGCAATTCGTTTGCCGCGCGTGGCTCTCGGGCCGCGATCCATCCGATCCGCGCGATCATGCCGATGAGCTGATCGCATGTGCCGTTCGTGCCTTGATGGTGAGGGGAGAGCGATAATGCTTCACAGCGATACGGAGTTCACGCCGATCGCGGACCACATCCGCAGCAACGTCATGCGTCAGGGATTCATGACCCATGTTGGCGCGGAGGTAACAGATCTGACGCGAGGCACTTGCGTGCTGTCGGTGGATCGCCGGCCGGAGCTGTTGCAGCAGAACGGATTTTTCCACGGCGGCGTCACCGCATTCCTGATCGACAACGCAACCACGATTGCGGCTGCGACAGTGAAGGGGCAGGCGGCGCTGACCGCGGAATACAAGCTGAACCTGCTTGCACCGGCGTCGGGCGACCGGCTGATCTGCCGTGCGCGCGTGGTGAAGCCGGGACGGCAGGTGTCGGTCGTCGCGGCCGACGTGTTCTGCATCATCGACGGCGCGGAGAAGCACACCGCCACCGCGCTGGCATCGATTGCGATGATTGACCAGGCGATGGCGCCGAAGGTTGTCAGCTAAACAAAAAGCCCGGCCTCGATGAGGGCCGGGCTTTCCTTATTGCAGCAATTGGCTTGCGCCGGAGTCTTACTTCTCTTCGGCAGGAGCAGCCGGCTCGGCAGTGTCGTCGTGCTGCGCTTCAGGATCAAAGAACTCGCCGGCTGCGGCGATAGCTTCTGCGGCCGCGTCGCGGTCTTCCTGACGGCTGTTGACGTCTTCGCCGCGGTTGATGCGCTCGGCTTCGGCTTCGGAACGGGCCACCGTCGTCGACACATGCACTTCGACTTCAGGATGCACGGCGATGGTGATCTGGTGCTGACCGATGACCTTGATCGGCGCGTCGAGCAGAACCTGCTGGCGGTTCAGTGCAACGCCGTCCTTCTCGAGGGCAGCCATGATGTCGCGCACCGAGACCGAGCCGTAGAGCTGGCCGGTTTCCGACGCCTGACGGATGATGACGACGTTACGTCCGTCGATCTTCTTGGCGACTTCGGTGGCTTCACCCTTGGCCTTGATGTTCTTGGCCTCGAGGTCGGCCTTCATGCCGTCGTACTTCTCGCGGTTTTCCTTGGTCGCGCGCAGTGCCTTGTTGCGCTTGAGCAGGAAGTTGCGGGCGAACCCGTCCTTCACTTTGACCACGTCGCCCATCTGGCCGAGCTTGGCCACGCGTTCCAGCAGAATGACTTCCATTTGATTTCTCCGTTCGGTGTCTGAGTTGGGTTGATGAGTTCGGGTTGAATGTCAGGTTGTCGGCATGGGCGGTGGCCCGTGCCGCGTCCAGTAGGCTTGTCGAATTCCAAAAATCGCGTCGGCGAGACCGAGGCCGACCATTCCAAGCAGCGGCCACCCGATGAGCATCGTGCCGGCGTAAGCGGCTCCGAGCACGAAGGTGCGGCCAGAGAACGTTTGAGTGACTGTATGCAGCACCGCGAAGCCGGTGGCGGCATAGGCCATCAGCAATGCAGCGGTCGTGATCTGCGCCAGCATCGCCAGCAGTCCGCCGACAAAGCAGAGCAGGATGGCGACGAGCAGCGCACCGAGCACGATTCTCGGCAGCGTCGTTGTGCGCAGGTCGGGCCACGGCCGCTTCAGCCGGCCGGACATCGTGGTGATTTTCGCGGACAGCCACAGGTTGAGCGTCAGTGTCAGCATCGCGATGATGGTGGCGATACTCGGTCCGATCATGACCAGTGCGTCAACGGCGCGATCGGTCTCCCCCTGGGGGATGCTGGCGCGGTTACGCATGACGCGCATCAGGAAGCCGCGCAAGGCGGCATTGATCGTTTCTGCATCGCTGCCCAATGTCAGGAATGCGCTGATCGTGGTGATGCTGGCGAACACCGCCACCCATGCGAGGATTCGGCCGAGCGGATACCAGTCGAGCGCGGGAGCCAGGTTGGCGAGCTGCGGGTCGTTCGAGACCGGACGCGCCAGTAGGGTCAGATGTCCGAGCCACCACGCAGGCAGTGCGATGGTCAGCGCGAACGCCGCCATGTAGGGGATGCCGAAGATGGTGCCGAGGCCGAGGGCCGCGATGATGCCGCCGATCAGTGCGGTGGCCGATCCCCAGCCGAGCGCCGCGACCATCAACGGGAGCGGGGCGAGATAAAACAGGACAAGCGAAATCAGCGCGCCCGAAACAATCGACGCGAACATCGTCGCCGACGCGAGGCCGGCCGCCAGTGCAATGAGAAGTCCTGTCATCATCAGCTGTCCTGCTCCTTTCGAGCAGTTAGAGGTTTCTTGAACCCCAACCATCCACCGTGGGACGACCCCGCAGTGTTATGAGAATAAACGTCGAGAAAGTAAGCGAGCGCGCGAAAGCCGCGCGCTCGCTGTATCGTTAGCGGATCACGTAAGGCAGCAGACCGAGGAACCGCGAGCGCTTGATGGCGCGGGCGAGTTCACGCTGCTTCTTTGCCGACACGGCCGTGATGCGGCTCGGCACAATCTTGCCGCGCTCGGACACGTAACGCATCAGCAGCTTCGAATCCTTGTAGTCGATCTTCGGCGCGTTCGGGCCCGTGAACGGGCACGTCTTGCGGCGACGGAAGAACGGACGGCGTGCACCTGCTTCAGCCATTGTTCTTACTCCTCTACCGACGCAGTTGCGTCATCGTCACGCGAGCGGCGCGGACCGCGGTCACCACGGAAGCCACCGCCTTCGCGGTCGCCGCCACGGAATCCGCCGCCTTCACGGTCGCCACGGAAGCCGCCGCCACCGCGCTCGTCGCGGTCACGCTCGGCCTTGCGCATCATGGCGGAGGGACCTTCCTCCAGCTCGTCGACGCGGACGGTGAGATAACGGATGATGTCTTCGTTGATGCGTTCCTGACGCTCGATCTCGGAGACCACCGCTGCGGGGCCGTCGATGTTGAGCAGCATGAAGTGAGCCTTGCGGTTCTTGTTCATGCGATAGGTGAGGGAGCGCACGCCCCAGTTCTCGGTCTTGGTGACCTTGCCGCCGAGACCTTCGATCACGCCGGTAATCTGCGTGGTGAATTCCTCGACCTGCTGGGCGCTCGCATCCTGACGCGCGAGAAAAACATGCTCGTAAAGAGGCATGGGAGTCCTTTCCAGTGTGAGCGCGGTTCCCGGCGGCAAGCCCTTCGAGACCTTCGGAAAGGACTCGATATGCTCAGAAGGCGGAAGCACGGGACGACGGACCGACTGGCCCTGTCACATCAACATCGCCAAGGGTGGTGAGATTGGTGAGACCGTCCGTTCAGCTCCCGGCCGGGATCCACGGATGGCGCGGTTATAAGGATTCTGGGGCTGGTTGCAAGGCAAAACAGGGCTTATGGAGGCCAGAAAAGCCCCCACAGGCCCGTTTTACCGACACTTTCAGCCACCCAGGCGGCTGTCACCCTATTTTGTGTCCGCCAGCCTTGGCGCTTCCGTATGAGGGGAAATCGGGAAGGAAGGGGCGCCAACAATCGGAAAGACCTTGCCGACGTCCATCCGCTGGCTGGAATAACCCAAAGCGCCTCCGAGGATAACGGCGCCTATGGCGGCGCCCCAGAGGAACTTGTGGTAGGCGCGTTTGCCGCCAACTGTGTCATCCAAATTGCTATTCGCGATCATTTGCGCTCCGTGGTGGGACGGGATTTTGCCAGGCCGGTTGTGCCGGGCGGTGCGGTATCTGTGGCGGTCACGACCATCGGGCTGCGGTCAAATGTGGTGATCAGCGCCGCCCCAAATACGGCGGCGAGAACCAGCGCGAAGATCAAGACCGGCGCCAAGGCTAGCGTCTGTGGTTTGCGAGGGTCTTCGTCCATATTGCGCACTCCACTGGGCGCCCCAGGAACGAAACGCGCATCTCTGGAGCTGGGTTCCCGCCCAGCTCGGTCATTGGCCTGCGGGGCCGCTGGGCGAGCCGTCCGGTGGCCGACCGGATCTGGGTTTCATAGGGTTCACCGCACCACAGCTTGACACCCGTGGCCCCGGCGGTGTCTTACGGCCTGCTCACCTTTGGGGACTTTCATGACAGCAGCATTCACCTTTCCCGGTCAGGGATCGCAGGCGGTCGGCATGGGCAAGGCGCTCGCCGACGCATTTCCGGCAGCAAAGGCTGTGTTCGACGAGGTCGATGCGGCGCTCGGCGAAAAGCTGACGGCGATTATCTGGGAGGGGCCGGCGGAAACGCTGCAACTCACCGAAAACGCGCAGCCAGCGTTGATGGCCGTGTCGCTGGCGACGCTGCGCGTGCTGGAGACCGAAGCCGGGATCGACATCGCGCGCGATGCGGCGTTCGTCGCCGGTCACTCGCTCGGCGAATACTCCGCGCTGGCCGCGGCTGGCACTTTCTCGATCAGCGACACCGCGAAGCTGCTGCGCACGCGCGGCCTCGCCATGCAGAAGGCCGTGCCGGTGGGTGTCGGCGCAATGGCGGCGCTGCTCGGGCTCGATTACGACGCCGCAGTCGCGGTGGCCGAAGAGGCGGCGCAGGGACAGGTCTGTCAGGCCGCCAACGACAACGGCGGTGGACAGGTGGTCGTCTCAGGAGACAAGGCCGCCGTGGAGCGTGCGCTTGAGATCGCCAAGACCAAGGGCGCCAAGCGCGCGATGCTGTTGCCGGTGTCGGCGCCGTTCCATTGCCGCCTGATGCAGCCCGCAGCGGACGCGATGGCGCAGGCGCTTGCAGGCGTGACCATCAACAAGCCGAAGGTGCCGGTGGTATCCAACGTGCTGGCGTCGGCGATCACCGACCCGGACGAAATCCGCAAGCGGCTGGTCGAGCAGGTGACCGGCACGGTGCGCTGGCGCGAGAGCGTAGCGTGGATGGCGTCGCAGGGCGTGACGCACTTCCTCGAAATCGGCGCGGGCAAGGTGCTGTCCGGTCTGGTCAAGCGTATTGCCGATGGCGCGGTCGGTGTGTCGGTGGGCGGACCGGGCGACATCGAGGCGGCAAAAGCCGCGATCGCAGCATCGCGTTAAGCTTACCGCCGGACTTGGCCCGCGCGGGCCTCGTGGCGGCGTTCCTTCGTGGCCCGATTGTTGCTAGGTCAGCCGGGCCGCTCATTTACTCCAGTTTTTGAGCGGTGCCCCTTTTGGGCTGGGGCATTGCCGCCAGTGTCTTCTGACACTGGCGGCTTTTTTATGTGCCGAGATCAGCTTCAGCGAAGCAGGATGATCAGCAAAATCAGCGGCAGTGGAATTCCAAGTAGCCAGAGCAGAATTGGCATGAGCTTTACTCCCTCGTGAATGGGGCGGTGCCCCAGTTGCGATCGCGAAATGCCCCGGCTTCAGCCGCAGCGATGCTTGCCGCGAAGGCACCAACCAGCAGAGACGCAGCCATCCAGAACGCCAACTGCGCCGCGGCCTTGCGGGCCTTGTCGAGATCGGACTTCGCCTGTGTCACGACGTCGTTGACGCGCTTCTCGGCGTCGGCCTGGCTCAGCGAGGTGCGGCGGGCGACCACCTGAGCCACATAGGTGCGATCGGCGGGCTTCAAGTCGCGTTCTGTGCCGAAGCTGGACGTCAGCAGCCGGGTCAACTCGTCGCGGATGTCATTGGCGTCGCCAGCCGGAACGGTTGCGGCTGCCGGGTCGGGGCGGAGAAGCTGGTCAACATAACCGCTCATCGGGCCGGAGGATTGCGCGGCTGCGGTGCCCGCGCCCTGCGAGAGGCCGCCCGCTGTGCTGCCGATGATGGAAGTCGCTGCTGAAGCCAGCAACAGGGCGCCCACGACGGATGCCAATGCCCACGCGAGAAAGCCCTGCGCGGTGTCGCGGAAGTAGGTCTCGTTGCTGTGAATGCCGTACCACGGCGTTCGCAGGCGACCGGCGATATGGCCGCCTATCGCGGACGAGATCATTGCCACGACGACGAGATAAAGCCCGGTTCCAATCTTGAATGTCGTGGCAGAGACACCCGAGTCGCTCCACGGCGATACCACGGTGAATCCCATCCCGGTTCCGAACCACAAAAGCACGAGGGTCAATGCCAAGGCGGCGAGGGCTCCCGCCGCAATCGCCGCCCACGACACGCCAGACGTAGGCAGTTCGGTAACCGATGTTCTCAGATCAATCGTCTTTTCCATGATAGGCGCTCCCAGCAATCCCTCCGATCGAGGTGCACATCAATCACAGAGAGCAGAGAGAGTTCCGGAAATATTTGAGGGCACGAATGATCTCGAAGAGAGATTTGAGTAAGCGTCTCATTGCTCCAATTTGTCTCAACGGCTTCTGCACAACTGTCTAACGCCATTTGGAACGATCCAATCATTGCTGCGTTCTCGGCTGACAACAAAGGAGTGTGCCATGGGCATTTTCACGAAAGACATTAAGACGTTTGACGATCTCCTGCTTCACGGCCTGCAGGACATCTTCTACGCTGAGCAACAGATCACGAAGGCGCTGCCGAAGATGATCGACAAGGCCACCAACGGCGATCTCAAAGCCGGGTTGAAAAGCCATCTCGAAGAAACCAACAACCAGATCGAGCGTTTGAAGAAGGTATTTGCGAAGCTCGGTCAGGACCCGAAAGGGACCACGTGCCCGGCGATCGACGGCATCATCAAGGAAGCCGACGAAACCGCGGGCGAGATTGAGGACAAGGCAGTACTGGATGCCGCCATTGTCGCGAACTGCCAGGCCGTCGAGCACTATGAAATCGCCCGTTACGGTACGCTCATCGCATGGGCGGAGTCACTCGGCCATGAGGAGATCGTGCGCTTCCTCACCACAAATCTGAATGAGGAAAAGGCGGCGAACACCAAGCTCAACACCGTCGCGCTTCGCAAGGGCGTGAATACCAAGGCAACGGCTGCGTAAGCGGCCATACAATCGAAAAGCCGTGCTCCGATTTTGAGAGCGCGGCTTTTTGATTCAGTTTCTGCGAAAATCCGTCAAGCGATCGGACCGGGCAGGCGAGCGGTGTTGCCGCCCGTGACCAGCGCCAGGTCGCTCTCGTCCTTCAGGTCAACGCCGGTCAGGCCGCGGTTCAAGGCCTCGCGCACCAGCCACGAAAGCTTGAACGCGGCGGCGGCGTAGCTCAGCCCCTCGGGGCGTACGTTGGAAATGCAGTTGCGTCCGGCATCGTTACGGCCACGGAACGGCGCGTGCGTGATGTAGATCCCGAGACTGTCCGGCGAACTCAGGCCCGGCCGTTCGCCGATCAGCATGATCGACAACTTCGCCTGCAACAGTTCCGCGATCTCGTCGGCCAGCGCGACCCGCGCCTGCGTGGCGATTACCACTGGCGCCTGTTTCAGTTCGTTCGCGAGAAGCGGCTTCAGTGCTGCGAGCAGCGGCGCGGCATGGCGGTCGATCGCGAGCGACGACAATCCGTCACCGATCACGATGCAGACGTCGCTGCGCACGAGAGGCACCGTGCGCAGTTTTGCAATCTCGTCGGGATCGATCACGCGGCCCAGATCAGGCCGCCGCAAATAGGTGGTGCGATCCGGCGCGCGGCTATGGGTATGGGCCACGGTCCAGCCCTGATCGTGCAGCGCCGCTTCGAGTTTCGTCACATCGAGGGCGGCATGGATCGCATCGCGTGCCATCGCATGGGCCCAGCCGAAGCGCAGCACCTCGTCGGTCGGCATGCCCGCACCGGCGCGCCCGAGCGCCAGCCGCGCCGGCGTCACGCTGCGCCATTCGGCCCATGGAGACTCGGTCACGTTCTTGTCCGTCATGCGACCAGCGACTTGAGATTGCCCATGCCGCCGAGCAGCGCGTTGGGGGAGGGCGGGCGCAATCGTCCGTCGGCATCAGTGATCTGCATGCGCTGCAACCATGCCTCGAATTCCGGCGCGCGCTTGAGATTCATGGTCTCGCGCAGGAACAGCGCATCGTGAAACGAGGTGCTCTGGTAGTTCAGCATCACGTCATCCGCGCCGGGGATGCCCATGATGAAGCTGATGCCCGCGCTGCCCAGCAGCACCAGCAGCGTGTCCATGTCGTCCTGATCGGCTTCGGCGTGATTGGTGTAGCAGATGTCGCAGCCGAGCGGCAGGCCGAGCAGCTTGCCGCAGAAATGATCCTCGAGCCCGGCGCGGATGATCTGCTTGCCGTCGTAGAGATATTCGGGGCCGATGAAGCCGACCACGGTATTCACCAGCAGCGGCTTGTAACGCCGCGCCAGCGCATAGGCGCGCGCTTCGCAGGTCTGCTGGTCGACGCCGAAATTTGCGTCGGCTGATAGTGCGCTGCCCTGGCCGGTCTCGAAGTACATCACGTCATCGCCGATGCTGCCGCGCCTCAGCGACAGCGCCGCGTCCTGCGCTTCATCGAGAATTTCCGGCGTCACTCCGAACGAGAGGTTGGTCTTTTCGGTGCCGCCGATCGACTGGAACACCAGATCCACCGACGCGCCGCTCTCCGCAAGCCGGATCGTGTTGGTGACATGGGTCAGCACGCAGCTTTGCGTTGGAATCTCGAAACGCTGGATCACCTCGTCGAGCATGTGCAACAGATCGCCAAGCACCGGCATGCTGTCGGAAGCAGGGTTCAGTCCGATCACCGCGTCGCCCGACCCCATCAACAACCCATCGAGCGTGGACGCGGCCACGCCGCGCAGATCGTCGGTGGGGTGATTGGGCTGAAGGCGCACCGACAAATGTCCTTCCAGCCCGATGGTGTCGCGGAAGCGGGTGATGACACGGCACTTGCGCGCCACCGCAATCAGGTCCTGATTGCGCATGATCTTGGACACCGCGGCGACCATTTCCGGCGTGAGCCCGCGCGCGAGTGCCGCAAGCGCCTCGGTCGTCGCCTGCTCGGATAAAAGCCAGTTGCGGAAATCGCCGACGGTCATGTGCGAGACCGGCGCGAACGCCTTCGCATCATGGCTATCGATGATGAGGCGCGTGATGTTGTCCTCTTCGTAGGGGATCAACGCCTCGGTCAGAAACTGCTTGAGGGGTACCTCCGCCAGCACATGACGGGCCGCCATCCGTTCCTGTGCGGTGGCGGCGCCGATGCCTGCGAGATAATCGCCGGAGCGGGCAGGCGATGCGAACGCCATCACCTGCTTCAGGTCATCGAAGGCGAACAGTTGCTGATCGATGGCGGTACGATAGCGCAACGGTTTTTCACCTCGCGTTGGAATGCCCTATTCGGCGGGCACGGTGTTTGCCGTGACGGCCAGCATCTCGTCGGGTGCTGCGGCGTCGCGCTGACCGGCGGTCATCCTGAAGTAGGCGTAGGCGAGCGCCATCAGCACAAGGAACAGCACCGTCAGCATAGCATTGAACCACACCATGGCGAACAGGCAAACGAGACCCAGCCCGAACGCAACCGCTGGGAACGCCGGATAGAACGGTGTGCGATAGGGGCGCACCAGATCGGGTTCGCTCTGGCGAAGCTTGAACAGCGACGCCATCGAAATCAGGTACATGATGATCGCGCCGAACACCGACATGGTGACGATATTGGCGGTAAGCGTCTGCCCGCCGAACTGCACCCATTCGTCGCTGAAGATCGCGATGACGCCGATCACGCCGCCGGCCAGCAGCGCCCGATGCGGCGTGTTGAAGCGCGGGGAGAGCGCCGCGAACGTCTTCGGCAGGTAGCCTGCGCGTGCGAGCGCGAATATCTGGCGCGAATAGCCCATGATGATGCCGTGAAACGAGGCGATCAACCCGAACAGGCCGATCCAGACCAGCATGTGCAGCCAGCCGCTGTTCTCTCCGACCACGACCTTCATCGCCTGCGGCAATGGATCGTTGATGTTGGAGAGCTTGCTCCAGTCGCCGACACCGCCCGCGAAGATCATGACACCGAAGGCCAGCACAACGAGGGTGAGAATGCCCGCGACATAGGCGATCGGAATGGTCTTCTGCGGGTCCTTGGCTTCCTCCGCGGCCATCGCAGCGCCTTCGATGGCAAGAAAGAACCAGATCGCGAACGGGATCGATGCGAAGATGCCGGAAATCGCCGCGCCATTGAACACGTTGCTGCCCGCCCAGCCGTTTGCGACGAAGTTCGCCATCGACCAGCCCGGCGCGACCACGCCCATGAAGACCAAAAGTTCGGCAATCGCTAAAATTGTCACGAACAGTTCGAACGCCGCGGCGATGCCGACGCCGATCCAGTTCAGCGCGATGAAGATGATGTAAGCGCCGAGCGCGAAGAATTTCGGGTTGATGCCCGGAAACTGCACATTGAGGTAGGCGCCGATGGCGAGGGAAATGGCGGGCGGCGCGAAGACGAATTCGACCAAAGTCGCGAAGCCGGCGATGAACCCGCCGGTGGGGCCGAACGCGCGCCGTGCATAGGCAAACGGTCCGCCGGCATGCGGGATGGCGGTGGACAGTTCGGTAAAGCTGAAGATGAAAGTTGTATACATCGTCGCGACGAGCACCGTCGCGACCAGAAAGCCGAGTGTGCCCGCGCTGTTCCAGCCGTAGCTCCAGCCGAAATATTCTCCTGAGATGACGAGTCCCACGGCAATGCCCCAGAGTTGGAACGGGCCGAGTACTTTTTGCAGGCCGGCGGAATGGGGCGGGACCTGGTTGGGAGCGACTTCGGTGGGAGCCATGTGTTCGTCCTCCGTTGTGATGCAGAGCAATATGCAAGGGAGGTGCCATGGGACCGCACCGGCAGGCACGGCCGGGGCCGTTTTATTAGGCACAGGTCATTGACGAGCGGCGTTTTCTTGCGGCAAACGGAGCACGAAATTTGGCCCGGGTTTGCCGGGTTGTTCCCAAGGGGGCGACATGTTCGATTTGACTGGCAGGACCGCGCTCGTCACCGGGGCGACCGGCGGCATTGGTGGCGCGATTGCAAAGGCGCTGCATGCGCAAGGCGCAACCGTTGCGATTTCGGGCACCCGGCGTGAGGCGCTCGACGCGCTGGCGGGTGAACTGAAGGACCGCGTGCATGTGCTGCCGTGCAATCTGTCCGACATGACCGAAGTCGAAGCGCTGGTCCCGGCTGCGGAAAAGGCGATGGGTCAACTCGACATCCTGGTCGCCAATGCCGGCATCACCCGCGACAACCTGTTCGTGCAATTGCGCGACGAAGATTTCGACGACGTGATCCGGGTCAACCTGACCGCCACGTTCCGTCTGGCGCGCGCGGCGACGAAGCTGATGATGCGCAAGCGGTTCGGACGAATCATTGCGATCACGTCGGTGGTCGGCGTCACCGGCAATGCGGGGCAGGGCAACTATGCCGCCTCTAAAGCCGGATTGATCGGAATGATGAAATCCGTGGGTGCGGAATATGCGCGCCGCAATGTGACAGCCAATTGCATCGCACCCGGGTTCATCGCCACGCCGATGACGGACGTGCTAAACGAAAAGCAGCGCGAGGCTGTGCTTTCGAAGGTGCCCGCCGGGCGTCTCGGGACGCCGGACGACATCGCCGCCGCCGCCGTTTACCTTGCGTCCAACGAGGCGGCCTACGTGACGGGGCAGACCATCCATGTCAACGGCGGGATGGCCATGATTTAAGCCCTGTTCCGCAGGGTTTTTGTCAAGCGGAATGGCTGCTGGACGGTCCCCGGGGCCGTGTGGTCAAGTCCGGGGAAGTATGGTAACCGAACGGCACTCGGTTGGGGAAAACGCCATTGCAGGATCGCCAAACCCCGTATATTGCCGTTCCGGCGCCAGCCGCCGTTTTCGGTGACTTCGTCCCTGTGGCGAAGGGACAGGGATGCGTGGTACGGACGGCACGAATTCGCATTTTTTCGCACCGCGAGGGGCTCGTATCGTTTTGCGGTCGAGTTTAATGGAACAAGCACGAGGTTAAACGATGAGTGAGATTGGCGAGCGAGTTAAGAAGATCGTGGTCGAGCACCTTGGTGTCGAACCCGAAAAGGTTGTCGATGCTGCGAGCTTCATCGACGATCTCGGCGCCGACAGCCTCGATACCGTCGAACTCGTCATGGCTTTTGAAGAAGAATTCGGCTGCGAAATTCCGGATGACGCTGCTGAAACCATTCTCACCGTGGGCGACGCCACGAAATTTCTCGAGAAGAACGCCAAGAGCTGACGCCAGCGCGCAGCCACGATGACACGCGGCGGGTTGTGATCGAACGACCCGCCGTCTTGCTGTCATAGTGGCTCCGATTGGCCTCAGCCGGTTGAGCCGGAAAGGAAGACTATGCGGAGGGTTGTCGTCACGGGTCTGGGCATGGTTTCGCCGCTCGCCAATGGTGTCGAGCCGACCTGGAAACGCATCCTCAACGGCGAAAGCGGCGCCGCCCGCATCGAGAAGTTCGAGGTCTCCGATCTGACCTGCCAGATCGCATGCATGGTTCCGCGTGGCGACGGCAGTAACGGCACATTCAATCCCGACGACTGGATGGAGCCGAAGGAACAGCGCAAGGTCGACGATTTCATCATTTTCGCCATGGCGGCTGCGAGCCAGGCGCTCGACGACGCCAACTGGCACCCCACGACCGAAGAAGATCGCTGCGCCACCGGCACCATGATCGGCTCCGGTATCGGCGGCATCGAAGGCATCGGCGAAGCCGCTGTGATCCTGAAGGAGCGCGGCCCGCGCAAGCTGTCGCCATTCTTCATTCCGGGCCGTCTCATCAACCTTGCGTCGGGCTATGTGTCGATCAAGCATGGCCTCAAGGGCCCGAACCATGCGGTGGTCACCGCCTGTTCGACCGGCGCGCATGCCATTGGCGATGCCAGCCGCCTGATCGCCTTCGGCGATGCCGACGTCATGGTGGCGGGCGGCGCGGAGTCCGCCGTCAATCGCCTTGCCATGGGCGGCTTCTGCGCGCTGCGCGCGATGGCCACCAAGTACAACGACAATCCGACCATCGCATCGCGGCCCTACGACAAGGATCGCGACGGCTTCGTCATGGGCGAGGGCGCCGGTGTCGTGGTGCTCGAGGAATACGAGCACGCAAAAAAGCGCGGCGCGAAGATCTATGCCGAAGTCGTCGGCTATGGTCTGAGCGGCGATGCTTATCACATTACCGCTCCCGCCGAAGACGGTGACGGCGCATACCGCTGCATGAGCGCTGCAATGAAGCGCGCCGGTGTGACGGCTTCCGATATCGACTACATCAACGCCCACGGAACCTCGACGCCACTCGGCGACGAGATTGAGCTTGGCGCAGCGCAGCGCCTGCTCGGCAATGCGGCGTCGAAGGTATCGATGTCATCGACCAAGTCCTCGACCGGTCATCTGCTCGGCGCAGCCGGCGCGATCGAAGCAATCTTCTGCATTCTGGCGATTCGGGATAATGTCGCGCCGCCGACGATCAATCTCGACAATCCCTCCGTCGAGACGGCGATCGACCTGGTCCCGAATAAGGCAAGGCCCCGCGAAATCAACGTGGCCCTGTCGAATTCGTTTGGATTTGGCGGCACCAATGCATCGCTGGTCGTCCGGCGGCTGGCGAATTAGAGCGTTTCAAGAGTTAATGGGCTGACGGAACGGGCAAAACTGTCTTCAAGGTTTTGCCTCATTTGGACATAATTTCTCTCACGGGCGCGCGTATAACGCTGAATTGTCAAGCTAAACGCCGGCAAGATTTTAGGTTGCTCAATGAGTCAGAGACCCCCCATCGCGCCACGTAGCCCGCGTGCGGCGCTCGAGCCCGAGCAGGTGCCGCAGCCGCCGAAACACTCCCAGCGCGCGCGCAGTACACTGGTCGTGGTGGGGAATGCGATCTTCACGTTTCTGATCGTCGCAATGCTGCTGGCCGGTGGTGCGTTCTTCTATGGCAAGAAGACGATCGAGGCCAAAGGTCCGCTTGCGGAAGACAAGGTCGTCAATATTCCGCCGCGCGCCGGCATGACCGACATCGGTGACATCCTTCAGCGCGCCGGCGTGATCAACGCCGACCGCTGGACATTCATCGGCAGCGTGCTGGCGATGAACGCGCGCTCCGGCCTCAAGTCCGGCGAGTATCTGTTCCAGAAGAATGCCAGCCTGCGCGACGTCATCAACACCATCGTTGAAGGCAAAGTGGTGCAGCATGCCATCACGATTCCGGAAGGTCTGACGTCGGAGCAGATCGTGGCCCGGCTTCAGGACAACGATATCTTCTCCGGCTCGCTGAAAGAGCAGCCGCGCGAAGGCACGCTTCTGCCTGACACCTATAACTTCCCGCGTGGCACACCGCGCGACCAGGTGATCCACCGCATGCAGCAGGCGCAGAAGAAAGTTCTCGCCGAGGTCTGGGCACGTCGCAACCCCGACATTCCGGTCCGTTCGCCGGAACAGCTCGTGACGCTGGCCTCGATCGTCGAGAAGGAAACTGGACGCGCAGACGAGCGCAGCCGTGTCGCCGCCGTTTTCACCAACCGCCTGCGTCAGCGCATCAAGTTGCAGTCCGATCCGACCATCATCTACGGTCTCGTCGGCGGCAAAGGCACACTCGGCCGGCCGATCAAGCGTAGCGAAATCACGCAGCCGTCGCCCTACAACACCTATGTGATCGAAGGGCTGCCGCCGGGACCGATCGCCAATCCCGGCCGCGCCTCGCTCGAAGCCACCGCCAATCCCGCACGCACCCGCGACCTGTTCTTCGTTGCAGACGGCACCGGTGGCCACTCGTTCACCGAGACCTACGACCAGCACCAGAAGGGCGTTGCCAAGCTGCGCGCGATGGAGCGCCAGCAGCAGAACGACACCGTGGACGCGGACGATCAGCCGCCGGTCGCCGCCGTTCCCGCACCTGCGACAGGCGCACCTGCAGCTGCGGCTCCCGCCAAGCCGCCCGCGAGCGCAGCGCCCAAGGCCGCTCCAAAGGCGACCGCGCCGAAGGCTTCCGCGCCCGCCAGCATCATGGCGAACGAACCCGCGGCTGATGGCGCGGCCTCGCGCAAGCGCACCGCAAAACGCACCCCGGCCGCCGCACCCGCCGAGCCGGAGCCGGAAGAAGAGAAGACGCAGTAACGCGGCCTTTCTCTTGCGAGTCCGGCCGATTTCAGGGACAAGCTGACGGTTGATCCAAGCCGCTCTGGCGGCTCGCACGTCCGCTCGTTGGACCACCAGTAACGGAGACACTTTCGCGATGGCGCTGTCGAGCATGACCGGCTTTGCGCGAAGCCACGGCACCAGCGGACCCTATGCGTTCGAATGGGAATTGAAATCGGTCAACGCCAAGGGCTTTGATTTCCGGCTGCGGCTGCCGGTCGGCTGGGACGACATCGAGGTGACAGCGCGCAAGCGCGCCACTGAGCTTCTGTCGCGCGGAACCGTTTACGCCAACCTCACGGTGAAGCGCACCGGCGCGGCATCGATCGTGCGTATCAACGAGGACGTTCTTGCATCTATCCTGAAAGTCGCGAGCGAGATTTCCGCGCGCACTGATGCGGTGGCGCCGAGTGTCGACGGGTTGCTCGGGATCAAGGGTGTCATCGAAGTCGCCGAGCCTGAGAGCGATGAGGCAGAAATGCAGGCCGCGCGTGCGGCTGTCTTGGCGTCGTTCGAGCAGGCACTGCAGAGCCTGATCGACATGCGCAAGCGCGAAGGCGTTGCGCTCGGCCAGATCCTTGCGCAGCGCATGGACGAGATCGAAAGCCTCACGAAACGCGCCGAGGCTGCACCCGGCCGCAAGCCTGAGGCGATCCGGGCGCGACTCGCCGAACAGGTCGCGGCGTTGCTCGAGACGTCCGATCGTTTCGATGCCGACAGGCTCAATCAGGAAGCGATCCTGATCGCGGCTAAGGCGGACATCCGCGAAGAACTCGACCGCATCGTCTCGCACATCGCGCAGGCCCGCGAACTGCTCGGCAAGGGCGGAGCGGTGGGACGCCGGCTCGATTTCCTGGCGCAGGAGTTCAACCGCGAGGTCAACACCACCTGTTCGAAGTCGAACGACATCGAACTGACCAACACGGGCCTTGAGATGAAGGGCGTGGTCGAGCAGTTTCGCGAGCAGGTTCAGAATCTGGAGTAGCGGCCATGGCGGCTGGGGGCACCTTGAAGGGCGGCGAGCGGCGCGGACTGATGTTTGTGCTGTCGTCGCCGTCGGGGGCGGGGAAATCCACTCTGGCGCGCATGCTGATCGACAAGATGCCGGATCTGAGCATGTCGGTGTCGGTGACCACCCGCGCCAAACGTCCGGGCGAAGTCGACGGCGAACACTACTATTTCATCGACAAGCCGAAGTTCGACGCGATGGTGAAGGGCAACGAATTGCTCGAGCACGCCACCGTGTTCGACAATTCGTACGGTACGCCGCGCCAGCCGGTGGAGGACGCATTGTCTTCAGGGCAGGACGTGTTGTTCGATATCGACTGGCAGGGTACGCAGCAGCTGCGCGAGAAGGCCCGCGCCGATGTTGTGAGCGTGTTTATCCTGCCGCCGTCCGCCGCCGATCTCGAAAAGCGGCTGCACACCCGTGCGCAGGATTCGGATGCCGTGATTGCCGGACGCATGAGCCGCGCCAGTCATGAGCTGAGCCATTGGGCGGAGTACGACTACGTGGTCACCAACACCGAACTGGACGAGGCGTATTCCCAGGTCGTGACCATTCTCAAGGCCGAGCGGCTGAAGCGTGAACGCCAGACCGGATTGTCAGCCTTCGTGCGAGATCTTCAGAAACAGCTCGAAAAGTAAGCGGCGGGTTTTCTCCCGCCGCTTTAAGCATTGATCCTATGCCGCCGAGCGCTTTGAGACCCGCGCGAGCAACTCCTCAATTTCATCGGTGGTAACGTCCAGCATGCGCGGCTCGGGCAGGGCGTGTGCGTGCAGGTCGCGCGCATAGCGCGGCGCTAACGCCGGCGGCGGATTGTCTTGCAGAACTGCCGGGCCGGACTCGTTCAGATCCCAGATCTGACGGCGCTGACCATATGTGCGTTCATCCTCACGCGGCCTCGGCCGGAAGTACTTGAACAGCAGCGGGCCGACAATCGCCGCGAGCGCCAGCACGCAAACGAGAATGCTCAGCAGGACCCTGAGCGACAGGCCTTCGCTGTCCGTGGGCTGCGCCTGTTGCGGCTGCGCCGGAGCCGCCGCTGTCATTACCGGAACTGGAGGGGCAGCTGGTGCGGGCGCAACTGCCGTAGCGAGGCGTTCGGCGGTCAGAGCGGGAGTGGACGGCTGCGCAGGTGCCGGTGTTGCGGCAGAGGGCTGATCGCTGGCAGAGGCTGCCGCATTCGGTTCTGGCCATCGCGTAGCGACATTCCAGCCCTGCTTGGGCGCCGTTTCAGGAGCCGGCTGCATCGCAGCCACATGATTGTCGGCGCGCACGTCCGCGGCGGCTGGCGAAGGCATCGGCGGCCAGGTCGTTTCCGCGAGGGAGGAATCGTCGTCCGGTGCTCCCGTCGTCAGCTCCGCGCGTGCGTTTGCGACTGATTTCTGAATGGGCTTCTTCGCAGCTTCCTGCTTTGGCGCGGGAGTGATCTTTGTCGGAGGCGGGGCCGTCTCTTCAGCGGCGTCTGCCGCCGCCGCTGCCGGCGTTGCTGCTTTCTTTGTCTTCGCGACTTCGTCCGCGAGATACCAGCACTTGCGCTTGGTGCCTCTCTCAATGCGGTAGTACCAATGCGCGCCGGCCGGCGTTGCGCCCTTCGGGCCGGAGAGACATTCGTCAGCAGACTTGGCTGCGCTCTCGGGTGTTGCGGGAGCCGCCATAAGCGGCGATGTGATGCTGAAGATTGAAACGCAGCCGGCGATGGCGGCACAAGCAATTGCGGCGGTGCGGTTTGACATTCTGTCCCCCTTACGCAACACGGACCCATTCTCGGGTCGGGTTCTCCGCGACAAGTTGGGTCGGAATAGGCCGCAAATCCGGACAGGCTGGGGCAACATTCGGGCGCACGGGCAGGGCCCCACTCGCTCAATTCTGGCTGGCATTCGGGAACCCGGATGGCATAACGAGAGGCTGCCGCGCGCTGCGCTTGAACCGTCGAGGACATAATCGTTGATCCCCTGGACCCTGCTGGATACGGCGCAAATCCCTGGCGGCGGTGAGTTGCGCCTGATGCGGCGCGGCGCCGAATTCTCCATCAAGCTCGGCCAGAACGAACTAATGAACAGCCGCCTCAGCGGCTCGGAACAGGCGCTCGCCACGCTGACCTGCGATAGGTTGCAGGGCTGCAAGAAGCCAAGGCTGCTGATTGGCGGCCTTGGCATGGGATTTACGCTGCGCGCGGCGTTGTCGGCGCTTGATACAGACGCGCGGATTGTTGTCGCCGAACTGGTGCCGGAGGTGGTCGCTTGGGCGCGCGGACCGATGGCCGAGGTTTTCGGCGACAGCCTGACCGATCCGCGGGTGTCCATTCGTGAGAAGGACATCGGAGCTGCGATACGAGCCGAACGGTCGGCGTACGACGCTATCCTGCTCGACGTCGATAATGGTCCCGAGGGACTGAGCCGCGAAGCCAATGACGCGCTCTACAACAGGAGTGGCCTTGCTGCCGCACATGCAGCGCTGCGACCGGGCGGCGTACTTGCGGTATGGTCGTCAGGTCCTGATCCACGCTTCACGCAGCGGCTGTTCAAGGCCGGTTTCGATGTCGATGAAATCAAAACGCGCGCCAACGGCAAGCGTGGTGGCGCGCGTCATGTGATCTGGATCGCGACCCGGCTGGGCCGCGGAGCAGGAGCTTAGTTCGTCAGCATGATGCGGCCGACGACCTTGCCGGCACGCAACTGGTCGATCCACTTCTGCACGTCGCCCATCGGCTCTTCCTTCATCGGCGTCGGCTTGACCTTGCCGGCGCGTGCGAGCGCCATCAGTTCCTGAGCCTCCGCAAGTGTGCCGGTCATGAAGCCTTCGACCGTCATGCGCTTGTAGATCCACTGCACCATCGGCAGATTGAAGTTGCCGCCCATCAGGCCCGACACGACGATCTTGCCGCCGCGCGCCACGACGGAGGTCGCAAACGCCATCGACTTCTCGTTACCGGCGAAATCGACGATCCCGTCGAAGCCGCCGTCGGTTTCCTTGATGATGCGCTTGGCGATATCGGCTTCTGTCGGATCGTAAGCGGCGGAGGCGCCGTTCTTGAGCGCCGCGTCGCGGGCCGATGCGCTGAGATCGGCGACCGTGATGGGCTGCTTGAACATCGCTTGCGCGAGCGACACGCCCATCATGCCGACGCCGCCAAGACCGATCAGCAGCAGATTGCGCTGGCGAGGCCGATCGACCAGACGTTTGAGTGCGCCGTAAGCGGTGATGCCCGAGCACATCAGTGTCGCCGCCGTATCGACCGGCACCTGGCCGTAGTCGATGAGATACTTCTGGTCGGGCACCAGCACATGGCTCGCGAAGCCGCCATCGATCGACACGCCGAGAAAGCGGTTACGCGCGCAAAGGTTTTCGTCACCGTTCAGGCAGTCGCGGCACTGACCGCAGCCGATCCACGGGAAGACGGCCATCTTCTTGCCGATCAGGGATTTGTCCGCATCGGGGCCGACTTCATCGACGACGCCGGCGATCTCGTGACCGAGCGTGAAGGGCAGGGTCATGCCGCGGGTGGTGTCGAGCTTCTTGCCATTGCCAAGATCAGCATAGCCGTCCTGAATATGCAGGTCCGAATGGCACAGGCCGCAGCGCTCGATCCGCACCAGAACTTCCCGGCCCTGCGGCTTCGGGGTCTCCACGATGGTTTCGCAGAGCGGAGCATCGAACTTGACGAGAGACTGGCGGCGCATCTGAGCCATTGAGCTTTCTCCGTTACACTGTTTTTGATTTTGCGGCTGTTATATCCGCCAATTCGCGGGCCATGGCAACAAAGCCGGACACTGGAATGGTCTCCGCCCGGCGGGTTGGATCGACGCCAGCGGCGGTAGCAAGGAGCGCTGGATCGACGCCGAGCGACTTGAGGCTTTGCCGCAGCATTTTCCGGCGCTGGCCGAAGGCGGCCGCGGCTACGCGCTCCAGCATGCGGCGATCGCAGGGCAGAGGTGCGGCGCGCGGAATCAGCCGCACCACGGATGACGTCACCTTGGGCGGCGGCACGAAGGCGCCGGGCGAGATATCGAACAGGATCTTGGTTTCCGCCCGCCAGTTGGCGAGCACGCCGAGGCGGCCATAGGCATCGTCATTTTCACGGGCGACAATGCGCTCGGCGACCTCGCGCTGAAACATCAGCACCATCATGTCGTACCATGGCGGCCATGGCTCGGCGCTGAGCCAGTCGATCAGCAGGGCTGTCGCGATGTTGTAGGGCAGGTTGGCGACGATCTTCGCGCGTTCGCCATTGAGATGGGGACGCGGATCGAACGTGGTCGCGTCTGCATTCACAATGGTCAGCCGGCCGGGATAGCGCTGGGCGATCTCCTCAAGTGCGGGGATCGCGCGCTCGTCGCGCTCCACCGCAATCACGCGCTTGACGCCTTGTGCGAGGAGGGCGCGCGTCAGACCGCCGGGGCCGGGGCCGATTTCAACAATGGTCGCGTCCTCAAGCGGGGCAGCCGCGCGCGCGATCCGCGACGTCAGGTTGAGGTCGAGCAGAAAGTTCTGTCCCAGCGACTTGCGCGCTGACAGTTCAAAGCGGCGGATCACGTCGCTGAGCGGCGGCAGATCGTCGATGGCGCTCATTCCTTCATCGCCGCCATGCGTGCGGCGAGCCGAAGCGCTGCGATCAGGCTGGACGGGTTGGCGCGGCCTGTGCCCGCGATGTCGAACGCCGTGCCGTGATCCGGCGAGGTGCGAATGAACGGCAGTCCCAGCGTGACGTTGACGCCGTCGTCGAAAGCGATGGTCTTGATCGGGATCAGCGCCTGGTCGTGATACATGCAGATCGCACAGTCATAGGTTTTCCGTGCAGCGGCGTGAAACATGGTGTCGGCTGGCAGCGGGCCGCGTACGTCGATGCCGTCCCGCCGCAGCGCCTCAATCGCTGGCGCGATGATCGATTGGTCCTCGGTGCCCAGCGAACCATCCTCGCCGGCATGCGGATTAAGTCCGGAGATCGCGAGACGGGGGCGAGCGATACCGAGCCGGGTCTGCAAGTCCGCCGCGACGATACGCGCGGTCCTGACGATGAGGTCGCTGGTCAGTTGCGTGATGGCGTCGCGCAGCGGCAGATGGATCGTTACCGGCACCACGGCAAGATCAGGCGACCACAGCATCATCACGGGATGAGGCACCGCACCGCTCACAGCCGCGGAGAGTTGCGCAAGGAATTCGGTGTGACCCGGATGGGAAAAGCCTGCGCGATAGAGCACGCTCTTGGCGATCGGATTGGTGACGACCGCACTGGCGCGTCCGGCGATGACGTCGGCAACCGCATGCCGGATCGAGGCGATAGCCGTCGGCGCACTGCTGTCGTCGGGCTGACCCGGCTTCGCTGTCGCCGCCACGCGTGTTGTGACCACTGGAAGCGCGTCGGCGAAAACGCCTGCGGCGTCTTCGGCGCTCGTGTCGGCGGTCGGAATGCTGACGCCCAGTATCCGGGCGCGGGCTGCGATGAATGCGCTGTCGCCGATCAGATAGAACGCGGGAAGATCGAGTTCGCGCCGCTTCAGCCATGCCGCGATGGCGATATCAGGACCGATGCCCGCAGGTTCGCCGATCGTCAGCGCCAAAGCTTTGGTCATGGCCGCAGCGCCGCCCGGAGGTTCATTTGTTACGCATCTCGATCATGGCGCCCTTGCGGACTTCCTCAAGATACGACTTCGACTTGGCTTCGTATTTCTGGTTGTAGATTTTCTCGCGCGCTTCGCGCTTGGCCGGGGTGTCGGCCTTGGTCGGCTTGCGGCTGCACAGCGCCACCATTTCAACGCCCTGCTTGGTGACTTCCGGCGGGGTCAGCTTGCCGACTGGCATCTTGTCGAGCAGCTCTCGCAGGTTCGGCGGAAGGTCCGCCGAGGTTTTTGTGAGCTGGTCGCGGATCGCCGCGTCCCGCATCGAGCGGAACAGCTCCTGCGCCTCGTCGCAGGACTGGATGCGGTTGCGAAGCAATTCCGCTTCCTTGCGGCGGGCTTCGATGGCGGCGGAGCCGGAGCCGCGCGGCACGATCAGAACGATCGGACGAACGAGATACTCGAAGCTTTCGCCTTCCGATTTACCGGTTTCGATTCCGGCGAGATCCTTTTCCGGCACGAGGAAGCTCGACTGGAACCGGCCCCGCACCAGATTGCCCCAGGTCATGTCCGCCTTGATGCGGCTCTTGAGGGTTTCTGGGCGGATGCCATGCCCTTCGAGCGTCTTGTTCAACTGCTCGGGGCTCATGCGCATGCGCGAGGCCATGTTGCCGTATGCGCCGTCGATATCCGACGACGACATGTCGAGGCCGTATCGCTTGCCTTCCTTGATCTTGAGCTTGTCGTTGATCAGCTCTTCGAGGGCTTCCTGCCGCGAGATCGCCTTTCGCGTCGTAAGCTGCGTGAGCTTGATGCGCTGGTCGATGTCGAAATTGGTAATGGCCTCGCCATTCACCATTGCCGCGACGGATTGCGCCATGACGGCGGAGCCGAGGCTCGGCGTAACGAGAACAGCGGCGGCGAGTGAAACAGCTCGTGCTGCGCGAAGAAAAAAAGTCACGATCATATTCAGACCCGTCTTCAAATCCGTCCCTGGCGAAGGCTGGGGAGTCCAGCGTCTAGCAAATCTACCTCGCGTTTGCGGCGTCAATGCACGCGCTTGATGAATTTTCGGCGGTTCCCGTAGCCTTGCCGGATGCGCCTTGAAGCTGCAACCGCGCGGGCTTCAAAATTCCGCTACCGGGATACTACTGCGAAGCGTTGAACGAACTGGTGCCGATCGTGCGCAAGCCGATTTGCAGCATGATGCGGTGGTCGGTGACGGGAGCCGCATAGCTTGTCGATGTATAGGCGTAATCGGTGATGTAGTTCGCTGCGATAATAAAGCAGTCGTCTACATAGCCGGCGCCCACGATGTACTGGTTGATCGTCTGGTTGGTGATGTCGTAGCGCAGTCCGCCTGACAGCATCCAGTTGGTCGCAACCTTGATCGAGCCGGTTCCCACGATGCCTTCGCGGCGGGTGAGGAATCCGAGTTCAGGCTGCTTGTCGTAGTTGCCATAGAGCAGGCTCACCTGGAAGCGATCGAAATTGGCCCGGCCTTCGAGTTCGAAGCGACGCACGGCTCCCGTTGCCTCGTCGAGCCGGGTGCGGGCGATCAGGCTGTAGATCTTGTTGGGCTGATACGCGATGCGGCCAACGTAATCGGAGCGGTTGGTTTCCAGACCGCTGGCGATGCCGGTGTTGGTGAGGTCCTGCACGGCGAACGAATTCAGTCCGAACAGCTGATAGGACTGCCCGAACAGCACATTGACAAACCCGCCGCGGTCGAACTGCGTGGTTGCCTGGACGCCGACATTGGCACGGCCACCGCCTTCGACGCGGTCGTAGCCCGAGAACTTGTCGACGCGGAACAGGTTGCTGTCGTCGAACGTAAAGCTCTGCGCGTCTTCGTTCGGGAGGCGGCCGGCGTTCGGCTCATTAGGCCGGATGATCAACTGGCCGATCGGCTCGATCGTCGTGGTGCCCCATGGCTGCACGTTGATGAAGGGGTAGCGATACTCGAGGCCGACCGTCGGCATCAGGCGCGCGGTCTGGGTCGAACCGACCGGCAGGTAGTTGGAGACGCCGGGCTGGTTGTCGATGTTGGCGCTGATGACGTCACCGCGCAGCGAGGCGAACGGCGTGAAGATCTGGCCGATGGAGTCGGTGAACGACCGGCGCCATTCCACTTCGGCTGTCAGGCGTGTGTAGTCGCCGGCGACGCCGCGCAGCAGACATTGCGATGGCGTTCTGGCCCGCGGGTCAGCAGAGGCGGGCAGACACCAGCCGTTGTTGAGCGCAATCGTGGTGATCGGGTCGAACGATGCGGTCTGGCGGCTCAGGCTGGTGAAGTTTGCCTTGTAGCTGAACTCGCCGCCGAGAATGTTGCGGTTGAGCACATTCGAATAGTCGATCACCGGGTGAACGACCGGAATTGTGCTCTGGTTATCGGCCGCCGAATAGCCGAGGAAGTGCATGATCCGCGCGTCGAAATAGCTGCGGTTACCGACGCCGGTGAGATAGATCTGCGACAGGCCCGTATCGGGTGTCAGCAGGAAGGAGTTGAGCGCGTTCTTGTACGGGCCGAGGCCGTAGTCGAAGAAGAACGACTTGTCGGAGACCGCAACCGCGTCCCAGCCCCAGACCCATTTGTCGTTGAGCGCGAACTGACCCTTGGTATCGATGCCGCCCCGGAACTCGCGGTCGCCGGGTTCGGCGTTGAACTGCTTCTGGTCGTCCTGGCGGATACCGTAGGCGCGGATTTCGTAAGCGCCGTTGATCAGGCGCTGACGGAATTCGCCCTGCATTAGCAGGCCCTGCTTGGTGGTGTAGCGAGGGGACAGCGTCAGGTCGTAGTCGGGCGCGAGCGCGAAGTAATACGGCACCTCGATGCCGACTCCGTAGCGCGTGCTCGATGAGTAGCTCGGAATCAGGAAGCCGCTCTTGCGCTTGACCGTCGGGTCAGGCGTCGAGAAGAACGGCATGTATGCGATCGGCTGACCGAAGAACTCGAGGCGGGCGTCCTCGAAGTACAGCATCTTCTCGGTCTGATTGTGGATGATGCGTGCGCCCTTGACCTGCCACAGCGGAGGCTTCTTCGGGTTGTCCTTACAGGCGGCGCAGGCGGTGTAGACGCCGTTCTGGAAAATCGTGACATCGCCATCGGTGCGGTCGGCGCGTGTCGCGGCCATGCGGGTCTGATCGGCCGTCTCCAGCCGCAGCGAATCGACAAAGCCGTCGCGATAGTCGTCCGACAGGTCGAGCATGTTGGCATAGGTGATCTTGCCATCGACGTCCGTCAGCCTGACGTTGCCTTCGGCATGAAGACGCTTGGTCTTCTGGTCGTAGATCACCTTGTCGGCTTCAAGGGTCGCGCCGTTGTAATAGATCTGAACGCTGCCGACCGCCGCGACGCGCGAGTTGTTATAGTCGTAATTGACCTCGGTCGCCTGCACGAGCATCTGCCCGTTGCTGTCCGGCCGCGCCTGTTTCGGCGGCTTCGGAGGAAGCTGGTTGAACCGGTAGGACTGGGCAGCCGCAGGCGTTGCCACAGGACCCGCAAGCCCGGCCACCAGGCCAAGCCCCAGAACCACAGACATGAGCAGGCTTTGACGGCGCAAGCGAATGCGCCGCCTGAACGCAGGCGTCCGTCCTTGGAGGGCGGCGACAACGGCCACTACCCGTCCTCCTGGTACAGCAAAGCCAAAAATCCCGAGAGGCCGCCCACGCAAACGGGCAACCACGCGGCAGCGAGCGGATGCATCAACTCGGCCTTGCTTAAATCCTCAGTTACTTTCGACAGGACATAGAGCAGAAACCCTGCTGCAACGCCACTTAAAACCATCTTTTGCACGCCGCCGAAGCGGAAGAACCGCAGGCTTACGGCGGCCGCGAGCATCACCATTGCAGCCAATAAAAACGGGCGCGCGATGAGTTTGTGGTATTGCAGGCGGTATCCGGCTGTGGCCTGTCCCGAGTTCTCGGACGACTTGATGTAGTCGGGGAGTTGCCAAAATGACACAGTTTCGGGGGTGGAGAAGCTGTTCCGGACCTGGGCCAAGGTGAGAGTGGTGGCGATCGTGAAGGTGTCCTGCTCGATCACCGGGTTATCGAGGGTGTAGCGGCGCACCTGTTTGAATACCCATCGGCCGGGCTCGAGGGTGGCTTCCTGCGCCTCGATTCTCTCCCGGAAAATACCCGCCGTGTCATACCGGAACACCGAGATGCCGGTCAGGAGCGCGCCTTGTCCCTGACTTCGGGCGGCATTGATGACGCTCTGTCCTTCGCTGGTGGACTGATTGAGCCAGAAGCCGGCACCGTCCTGCAACGTTGGTGCGCCATCGGTGAAGATTCTCCGCTCCATGCCCTTGGCGCGTTCGAGCATCTCCGCGGACAGCGGATTGTAGATGACGGTGGCGAGCGTCCCGAGCACGAGCGCGCTAATCAGTGCCGGCGTGGTGAACTGCCAGGCCGAGATGCCGGAGGCCCGCGCGACCACAAGTTCGAGCCGGCGCGACAGGGCAAGGAACGAAACCATCGCACCGATCAGGATGCAGAATGGCATCAGCTTTTCGAGCGACAGCGGCACGCGGAACAGCGCTGTTTGCGCGACGAACAGGCCCGAAACATTTGCGAGGCCGCCGGCGCGCCGCATCAGCTCGATATAGTCGACGGTAATAATCAGCACGAAGATCGCGGCAAAGGTCGCGACCGATGCGATCACGAAACGACCAGCGAAATAGCGTGCGAGGATTGTCGTCACCATGCGCGCGACCGCCTTATGCCAACGCCTGCCGCCCGGCACACCGGGCGGTCGCGAAAGGCCAAGCGGACGACGGCGCGGTCGTCCGGTAAACAGTGGTGTCGATCGACCCCATCGGGCAGCGGTATCCCCAACTCCATCCGGTATTCGCGAACTTGCCCAGACCTTTTGCAAGGCTCCCCAAGGGCACGGAATCGCGTTTTCCGGCACATTCTTATTTCATAGCATCCCTTTGATTGGTCAACAAAATGGCCGACCTGAGGCCGCACCTCAAGTACGGTTAATAAAACCTCATCGTTACTTTGGGGTGACTCTTGCAGCGGGACGTCAGGCATGCTTGGCGCGCTTGGCAGCGCGCGCCGGAAAGCGTCATAGTGCGCTGCAGAGAATCCGGCTGGATTCTCGCTCTCTTTGCTGCGCAAGCCGCGATTATCTGGAGGATTTGCCTATGACCGACGCCGTGAAGGTCGGCTTCGTACCGTTTTCCGCCGCCCCACGTGGCGTTCTGGTGGTGTTCTGCGACGATACGTTGAAATTTGGCCCTGCCACGAACAAGGCACTGGGGCCGACCGTAAATGCCATCAAGCGCGCAGCCTCGGCGAACCAGTTCAAGGGAAAGAGCGGTGCCGTGCTGGATATTCTGGCGCCTGAAGGCCTCAAGGCTGGCCGTCTCGTTGTCGTCGGTGCGGGCAAGCTCGCGTCACTCAAGGACAGCGATTTCATCAAGCTGGGCGGCAAAGTCGCGGCCAAGATCAGCGCCGGGACCGAGGCCGTGACGGTTCTCGGCGAATTGCCGTCAGGCGCAATGAAGGGATCGCAGGCTGCACTGATCGCATCCGGCATCCGGCTGCGCGCCTATCGATTCGTGCGCTACAAGACCACGAAGAAAGACGGTGACAATGCGCCGCTGCGCGCGCAGTTCTCGATTGCGGTGGCCGATGTTGCCGCCGCGCGCAAGGCATTCGCGCCAGAGAATCATGTCGTGGACGGCGTGCTGATCGCGCGCGAACTCGTCAACGAGCCGCCGAACGTGCTTTTCCCCGCCGAATTCGCGCGGCGTGCAACGCAGCTGCGCAAACTCGGCGTCAAGGTCGAGGTTCTCGACGTAAAGGCGATGACGAAACTGGGTATGGGCGCGCTGCTCGGTGTTTCGCAGGGATCGGAGCACGACGGACGCACCGTCATCATGCGCTGGAACGGCGGCAAGCCGGGCGAGGCGTCGATTGCCTTTGTCGGCAAGGGCGTGTGCTTCGACACCGGCGGTATTTCCATCAAGCCGGCCGGCAGCATGGAAGACATGAAGGGCGATATGGGCGGTGCGGCCTGCGTTGTCGGTCTGATGCACGCACTGGCTGCCCGCAAGGCGAAGGTCAATGTCGTCGGCGCGATCGGTCTCGTTGAAAACATGCCGGACGGCAATGCCCAGCGTCCCGGCGATATCGTGACCTCGATGTCGGGGCAGACCATCGAGATCATCAACACCGACGCTGAAGGCCGCCTCGTGCTGGCCGACGTGCTCTGGTATGTCGCGAAAAAGCACAAGCCGAAATTCATGGTCGATCTGGCAACGCTGACCGGCGCGATTATGGTCGCGCTCGGCGTCGAATATGCAGGCATGTTCTCGAATGACGACAAGCTCGCGGAACGCCTGACCACGGCAGGGCAGGAGACCGGCGAGCGGGTCTGGCGCATGCCGCTCGGCCCCGAATACGACAAGCAGATCGATTCGCAGTTCGCCGATATGAAAAATACCGGCAGCCGCAACGGCGGCTCGATCACTGCAGCGCAGTTCCTCCAGCGCTTTGTCGACGACACGCCATGGGCGCATCTCGACATTGCCGGTACGGCAATGGGGGTTCCAGCATCGGATCTCAACCGGAGTTGGGGATCTGGCTATGGTGTGCGGCTGCTGAACCGGCTGGTGGCGGACAACTACGAGACGAAGAAGTAACGTTGCTTTCCGTCATTGCGAGCGAAGCGAAGCAATCCATTCTTATTGTAAGCAAGATTGGATTGCTTCGTCGCCAACGTTCCTCGCAATGACGAAATGAACTCCCGGGGTTCCCCTTAGGCGATGACCGAAATCCTGTTCTATCACTTGCAGGACACGACACTTGAGAAGGTGTTGCCGCCGCTGCTTGAGAAATCTGTTGAGCGCGGCTGGCGCGTTGCGGTTCAGACCGGATCGGAGGAGCGCGCCGAAGCGCTCGATGCGCATTTGTGGACGTATCGCGAGGATTCGTTTTTGCCGCATGGCACCTGGCGCGACAGCGATGCGATGAACCAGCCGATCGTTCTGACGATGGACGATGGCAATCCCAACAACGCCAATGTCAGGTTTATCGTCGATGCTGCGGGTCTGCCCAAGGATTGCGCAACATACGACCGCATCGTTTTTGTCTTCAACGGCGACGATGACGAAGCGCTCGGCGTCGCCCGCGCGGCCTGGACCGACGGTAAATCGCGCGGGCTCGATTTGACCTACTGGCAGACCGACGAGCGCGGCAGATGGCAGAAGCGCGCGTAAATGTGCGATCCCGGTAAATGGACGGCCGTTAATGTTACGGTCTTTTTTCGTTGACCTGACCGGCGCTTAGCCACCATGGTGCCGCAAAGGGATGGTGGAAGGCCACGTAAGTGCAGTTATGGGCAAGGTGTTCCATTCTTGCCGCCAAAAGACGCGCAAATGATTGTTTAGGCATTTGCTTTACGACATATCCTGGTTCCCGAGCGCGCAAGAAAAGCGCTGAAGTTGGTGTGAGATCGAATTTGAGCGTCCTGCGTAAAAGCATCCATACAAGATCGTTGGTGGCCCTTGTGATCCTGGCCCCCATGGTGAGTGGCTGCGGCGGCGTCGGCGCTTTGTCGGACTTTTCGCTCAAGGACCAGGAATGGTTTGCTCGTCCGGGCAAGATCTTTAAGGGTAACAGCACCATCGAAACGCCGCCGCTGAGCGTGTCGAAAGAGGTGACGCCGAACGATCTCATCAGCTCCGATGGTCAATGTCCCGGGATGCCGGCGCCGGGGGCACCTGCCGATGCCAATGCTTCCGAAGGCCAGGTTTCCGTGGCTCCCGTCGCACTGGGCCATACCGAATGTGACGTTGCCCGCGCGATTGCTGTCGCCCCCGACAACGTCAACCTGTCGAACAACGAGCGTGGCGACCGCGTCGCGCAGATTACCTGGCGGACCGGACCGCGCCCTGGCGCCTATACCTTCACATCAGGCCGCTTGACCTCGATCGAGCGCGTTGACGTGCCGCCGCCGGAAAAGCCCGCGCGCGGCGCGAAGAAGAAGCGAGCCTGATCTTTCAGCCCGCCGCTTCGTCGTAGGACGAACTTGCTTCCAGCCATTCATCTTCGGCGCGCTGCAACGCCTCAGCCGCACTTGCGCGAGCCTTGGTGAGCTGCGCCGCCTGCTTGGGATCCCGCTTGAACAGATCGGGCAGGGCCAGAGCGGCGTCGATCTTCTCGATAATGCCGGTGATCCGCGCGATTTCGCTTTCCGCGGTTGAAATCTTCTGCTTGAGCGGAACACGCTTTTCGGACTTCGCACGCGCCGGCTTGCCGTTGCTACGCTCGTTGCGTTCGCGGCTCGATGCACGCATGCCGCGCGTTGTCAGCACCGACCGCCGGTAGTCGTCGAGATCGCCGTCGTACGGTGTGACGGCGCGATCCGCCACGACCCATAGCTGATCGGCGCACGCCTCGATCAGGTAACGGTCGTGCGAGACCATGATGATCGCGCCGGGAAAATCGTTGATGGCTTCCGCGAGCGCAGCGCGGCTGTCGATGTCCAGATGGTTGGTCGGCTCGTCGAGGATGATCATGTTCGGGCCGTAGAACGTCGCAAGTCCGAGCAGCAGCCGTGCCTTCTCGCCGCCGGACAGCGAACTTACCTTGGTGTCGCCGGCCTTGCCGGAAAATCCGATGGCGCCGGTGCGCGCGCGGACTTTGGTTTCCGTCTCGTGCGGCATCAGCCGTCGCAGATGGTCGTAGGCCGAGCCATCGAGATCGAGTTCGTCGGTCTGGTGCTGCGCGAAGTACCCAACCGACAGTTTGTCGGCGCGCACGACCTTGCCGGAAAACGGCGACAGCTTGCCGGCCAGCAGTTTCACCAGGGTCGATTTGCCGTTGCCGTTTGAGCCGAGCAGGGCGATTCGATCGTCGTTGTCGATGCGCAGCGTGACGCGGTTGAGCACGGGTTTTGCGGGATCGTATCCGACCGACACATCATCCACCGCAATGATGGGCGGCGAGAGAATCTTGTCCGGCTCCGGAAACGTGATCTCGCGGACGTCTTGCGTCACGAGAGCCGTGACCGGCTTCATCCGCTCCAGCATCTTGACGCGTGACTGCGCCTGTTTGGCTTTCGAGGCCTTGGCCTTGAAGCGGTCCACGAATGCCTGCAACCGCTTGCGCTCGTCCATCTGCTTCTTGGCGTGTTTGGCGTCGAGCATTTCGCGGGTGGCGCGCTGTTCCTCGAATGAGGAGTAGGTACCTTTGTAAAGCGTGAGCTTGCCGCGATCGAGGTGCAGGATCTGATCCACCGATGTGTCGAGCAAATCGCGGTCGTGGCTGATGACGATCACGGTGCGCGGGTAGTTCGCAAGGTGATCCTCAAGCCAGAGCGTGCCTTCGAGGTCGAGGTAGTTGGTCGGCTCATCGAGCAACAGGAGGTCGGGCGCGGCAAACAACGTCGCCGCCAGCGCCACGCGCATGCGCCAGCCGCCGGAGAATTCCGAGCAGGACCGCGCCTGATCGGCGGTGGAGAACCCAAGGCCCGAGAGGATGGCGGCGGCGCGGGCCGGTGCGGAATGGGCGTCGATGTCGACCAACCGCGTCTGAATATCGGCAATGCGATGCGGATCGTGTGCGGTCTCCGCTTCATGCAGCAATGCTGCACGCTCCAGGTCGGCCTTCAGCACGACATCGATCAGGCTTTCCGGACCGTCCGGGGCTTCCTGTGCAAGGCTGCCGACGCGCCAGCGCGGCGGAATCGCAATCGAACCGGCTTCAAGCGGCAACTCGCCGCGAATGGCATGGAACAGCGTCGATTTGCCGACGCCGTTGCGGCCGACAAAGCCGACCCGCGCGCCCGGCACGACCTGCACCGTACTCTGGTCGATCAGCAGGCGTCCGGCGATCCGGATGGATATATCGTTGATGGAGAGCATGGCGGGCTTTTACGGAACAGGCCGCCGAACGCAACAGCTTTATCGGACCATCTGGTCACGGATCGCGGCGCTTGCGACGTGCGCGATCCCGCTCACGAAAGGTGCGCGCTAATGCGTTTCCAGGTCGGGCACGAGCGATGGAGCTTTTTCGCCGTCGAGTTCAGGCAGACGCGCGATAAGCGCGCGCAGACGCTGCGGCATGTCCGGCGACTCGCGGCTTAGCGCATCGCGCAGTCTCTCGCCGATGCCCTGCCAGACGGCTTCGCTATGAAGGTGATCGAGACGGACGTCAGGGGCGTTCAATCGGGTCGCCATGAGCCTGCTCCAATTTATTTCAAGTTCTAATCAATACCACGGGACAATGCAGAGACCGCGGCCCAGGTTCGCGCGTTCTTCGTGCATGGTTTGAAATCGGTAAAAATTTAAATGTTCGGGAACCGGAACTCACGATGAAAGAAGCCCCCGGAACAGGGTTACTGCCGGGGGCCTAGTCTGGGGAGGAGCGGATGCGATCCGCTTAGAAGCAAACGTTCACGATCCGATAGCGAAGGCCGTACGGCGTATTGACCAGGCGCTTTACGTAGCAGCCGCCATAGCCGCCACCATAACCGCCGGCATAGAAGCCGTAGCCATGGCCCCAGTGGCCGTGATGGTGATGATGATGCCAGCCTTTCCAGCCCTTGGCCGAAGCCGCAGTGGGAAGCAGGGCAGTGGTGGACAGAGCAGCGACAGCAGCCAGTCCAAGAACGAGTTTGCGCAACATGACAAGTCTCCTTCGGTTTGGCGCAGGGCGCCTTGATGTGTCCCTGCATGTCTGTCGATCCGGTTGCGCGCGCGGTTCGATCCAGGAGAAGGGTGCGACAAAAAGAACCGGCCGCTTGTGGCGGCCGGTGCAAGTTTCGGGGAAGCAGTCGTGCAGGTCTTGATCAGTAGCAGCGGTTCACCAGCCGGTAGCGATAGCCCCACGGCGTCGGAACCAGACGGCGCACGTAGCAGCCGCCATAGCCGCCGCCGAAGTAGACCGGACCGCCGACGAAGCGCGGGCCGCCCCAGCCGCGGTGGAAACCGCCACCACGCCAGCCACCACCGTGCCAGCCATGTCCGCCGTGCCAGCCATGGGCAGAAGCAACGGACGGGGTGAGCGCAGCCGCGCCAAGAGCTGCAACTGCGGCGCATGCGAGAATGAGTTTGCGGATCATGGTGATCTCCTCGAATTCGATCTGAGGCGCAGCCGGACGCCTTGCTGAATGTTCGTGGGCAACCGATGCCGGCCTACGCGGGCAAACTAGCCGCGCGATCCTGAACTGAATCGGCATGGCGGCGTCAGGCAGCATTCATCTCGATGAAATTGCAGTAAGTTTTCGGGAGGGGCTTGGCAGGCACCTGCAGCAGAGGTATCGGGTGCGGCATGCCGTCCATCCCGGGCGGGCCGCTGGTATACCAGCTTGCCGTTGCATCACCGCGCCGTTATAAGCGCGGCAACCCTTCCAACATCTGCTTTCAAGGACAGTACCATGGCGATTGAGCGCACCTTTTCGATTATCAAGCCTGACGCGACCGCGCGTAATCTGACCGGCGCCGTCAACGCCATCATCGAGAAGGCTGGACTGCGCATTGTCGCGCAGAAGCGCATTCTGATGACCCGCGCGCAGGCCGAGACTTTCTACGCCGTGCACAAGGCGCGTCCGTTCTTCGGCGAACTGGTCGACTTCATGATTTCCGGCCCGGTCGTTGTGCAGGTTCTCGAAGGCGAGGGCGCCATCCTGAAGTACCGCGACGTGATGGGCGCGACCGATCCGTCGAAGGCTGCGGAAGGCACCATCCGCAAGGCGCACGCCAAGTCGATCGGCGAAAACTCTGTGCACGGGTCGGACGCTGCAGAGACTGCGGTGATCGAGATCGCTCAGTTCTTTTCGGGGAATGAAATCGTCGGCTGACTTGAATAACCGGTAACAACAAACGGTCGGGGGGGCCTTAACGTGAACTGGATTGCTCAGATTTTCGATCCCGCCACAATCGGCGGTCTCATCACTCAGTTCGAGAATGAGATTCAGCAACCTCAGTTCTGGGTCGCCCTGACCAAGATCATTTGGATCAACGTGCTGTTGTCCGGCGACAATGCACTGGTGATCGCGCTGGCGTGCCGCGGGCTGCAACCCAAGCAGCGCGTGTGGGGCATGATCCTGGGTGCCGGTGTCGCAGTCCTGCTGCGCATCATCTTCACCTTCATCGTCGTGACCCTGATGACGATGCCGTTCCTGAAGCTGATCGGCGGACTCGCGCTGCTGGTGATCGCCGCGAAACTCCTCGTTCCCGAAAAGGAAGACGAGGATGGTGTACAGGCCGCAGCCCATCTTTGGGCGGCGGTTCGTATCGTTGCCGTGGCCGACATCATCATGAGCCTCGACAACGTCATCGCGGTTGCTGCGGCAGCCAACGGCAGCGCCATCCTGCTGATCCTCGGCCTTGCCATCAGCATTCCGATGATCGTCGCCGGTGCCGCGCTCATCATGGCGTTGCTCGACCGCGTGCCCGCTCTGGTCTGGCTCGGTGCCGCGCTGCTCGGCTGGATTGCGGGCGAGGTGATCGCAACCGACCCCGCGGTCGCGCCTTGGCTGCATCGCGTGCTCGACGGCCATATCGCGCTCGACGTCGACACCACGTCGGCCATGTTCGGCTTTGCCAAGCACCTAAAGTTCAACGGCGAGATCGGTGAGCTGACGCTCGCAGTGCTCGGTGTGATCGTGGTGTTGGTGGTCGGCTCGATCTGGCGAAAGCGTGCATTGCGCGAGCAGCAGGAAGCGCCGGCAGCAGCGTAAACGACGATCAAGGTTCCAGAAATGAAAACGTCCCGGTGAAAGCCGGGACGTTGTCGTTTGGGGCAGATTGCTGCCGCGCGATCCCCGCGCTCAGCAACTCACCACTTCAGCTCGACGCCGACAGTGCCCTGGTGTGATTCAAAGCCGCTGCGGAACCTGCCATCATAGGTGGCGTAGAGTCTTGCCGTGTTACTCAGGATCCAGGACGCGGCGGCGCCCGCGTCGGCGCCGTTCCGGCTTTCGCGGATGCCGGCGACGCCGATGGCGTTGTTGCCGAGGCTGACCTGCACGGTCCCGATGTTCTGCGTGAAGTTGTCGACGAACTTGCCATAGACGGACACGTCGATCGCCTGCTGGCCGACGATCCAGTAGTGCCCGAATTCAGCGCCGGCCAGGACGCGGGCACGCTCGCCATGCCCGTCGGCAACGGTCACAGGAAGAAACCCTCCGGATTCGGAGAATCTGTCGGTGCGGGCGGAGACGTATTCAAGCGCCACCTTCGGCACGATGCGGCTCTGGCCGAAGGAGTAGGTGTAGTTCAGCTCGCCAAGCACGCCATCGATGCTGCCGCGATAGTTGGCATACGCGCTGCCGAGCGGCGTCGCGCGGATTGAGCTGATCCTGGCAAAGCCATGAACAGCGGCCATCGCTACGGTCCACGGTCCGTTGACGTAGGAGGCGTTGACGCCGAGCTGAGTCATGCCGAGCGTCGCGCTTTGCAGCGCGAGCGGCACGTCGATCCATGTCTGGCTCTGATCGGCGGAGAAGCCGACGTTCAGGCCGGGCGCGACGGTCGCGCCAATGCCGCCAACCACGCCGAGCGTTCCACGCTTGTCGCCGACAAAGGTCCCTTGCGCAGCCGTGCGTGCGCGAATGCCGTAGGTTTCGGCCCATGTCCGGTACTGAGGCTCGGCGGTGCTTTGCGATGCGCCGCCGCCGCCGGAATTATCCCGCGCGGCATATCCGTAGGTCGCTTCGCGTCCGAGCCGCTGCAGAAAGCTGCTGCCAAGGTCGAACTGTGCGGCGTTGACGGAGAGTTGGGAGTTGTTGTCGGTGACGCCCGGGGTCGGCGGGATGAACTGTGCGCTGGCGCTCGATGCTGTGCACAGGGCGACCCCGGCCACCGTCACGTGCAGCAGCTTTTTCCGGCCCATGCTCGCTGACAGTGTCATCAAAAGGGGAACTCAAAAGGATTTGTTGCAATAGCGTTATGCGATTTGCCCCGAATCCGCCGCTTGCGTCAACGCACCGCCATGCCGGCCGCGGGGCATTCGCACCCGCTGTGGTGCTGCGGCCACAGGCGTTTGTGGTGTTTTGCAGTCTTGCTAAGCCGAAATTTTCGTGTTGGGATTGTGGCTGCAATCGGATTTGGGCCGTTCGGCTGTGGACTTGGAAGACACGACATTCTGCAAAACATTTGAAGCCCGCTAGCGGCGTGGCACGCGATGAGCGTGACCGCGCCTTTTTTATATCTGGACGAGGAGACGGACGTTGGCAAAAGGTACGGTGAAGTGGTTCAACCCGACCAAAGGCTACGGGTTCATTAAACCGGCGGTCGGTGACAAGGACGTGTTCGTGCACATCTCGGCGGTCGAGCGCGCCGGGCTTTCGACCCTCAATGAAAATCAGACGATCGAGTACGAACTGGTAGAAAATCGCGGCAAGTCATCTGCGGAAAACCTGAAAGTTTCCTGACGTCGCGATTCGACGGAATGTGATGCTCCCCCGGCCACCAGCCGGGGGTTTTTGTTTGATGCGCTATCTAGCTGACAGCTGGAACGATCAGCGCAGTGTCGGGGCCGGCATCGCCGGTCTTGCAAATCCCGCTCATCAGCCGCGTGCGGCCGCTGGCGACGAGGCGGAGTGCATCCGGATAAATCCGGTGCTCAACGCCAAGCACCCGAGCAGCCAGCGTATCCGCCGTATCGTCGTCATGCACACCGACAGCGCCCTGCATGACGATCGGCCCCGAATCCATTTCGGGCACCACGAAGTGCACCGTCGCGCCGTGAATCTTCACGCCGTCGGCCAGAGCTCGCTCGTGGGTGTGCAGTCCCTTGTAGGAAGGCAACAGGGCCGGGTGGATGTTGAGCATCCGGCCGTCCCACTGCTTGACGAACCATGGTGTCAGCAGGCGCAGGAATCCCGCGAGGCAGACGAGATCGATATCGTGAGCCAGCAGAACGCCGTGCAACGCGCGCTCGAACGCTTCGCGGTCCTTGCCGAACGGCTTGCTCTCGATGGTCTCGGTCTTGATCCCGGCAGCGCTTGCCTTTGCCAATCCGCCGGCGCCTGCAATGTTTGAGATCACCAGAGCGATCTGCGCCGGATAGTCCTGCGCGGCCGCGGCCTCGATCAGCGCGGTCATGTTCGATCCGCGCCCCGAGATCAGAATGGCGACGCGGCGTCGTGCCATCTCAATCCGCCAGGTTGAGGTGGCCGTCGTAGATCACGCGCTCGTCGCCTTGCGTTTCGACCACTTCGCCGAGATCGACCACGCGCTCGCCGTTCTGCGCGAACACGTCCATCACCTCGACAAGCTGGTCGCGCTTGACGATGGCGACCATGCCGATGCCGCAGTTGAAGGTGCGCAGCAATTCGAGTTCGGCGATATTGCCCTCGGCCGCGAGCCACTTGAACACCGGAAGAACGGGGACGGCGGCCAGATTGATGCGGACGCCGAGATGTTTCGGCAGCACGCGCGGAATGTTGTCGGTGAAGCCGCCGCCGGTGATGTGCGCGAGACCCTTGACCGCGCCGGTCTGGCGGATCGCGGCGAGGCACGACTTCACATAGAGCTTTGTTGGGGCGAGCAGGGCGCCGCCGAGCGTCATGACGGGCGCGAAAGGTGCCGGCGCGTCGAACGTCACCCCGGATTTCTCGACCACCTTGCGTACCAGCGAGAAGCCGTTGGAGTGAACACCGGACGAGGCGAGGCCGATCACCGCGTCGCCGGGGCCGATGTCCTTGTGCGGCAGCAGGGTGCCGCGCTCCGCTGCTCCCACCGCGAAGCCTGCTAGGTCGTAGTCGCCATCCTTGTAGAGGCCGGGCATTTCTGCGGTCTCGCCGCCGATCAGGGCGCAGCCGGATTCGCGGCAGCCCTCGGCGACGCCTGCCACGATCGAGGCGGTGGCCTCGGGGTCGAGCTTGCCGCAGGCGAAGTAGTCCAGAAAGAAGAGCGGCTCCGCGCCCTGAACCACGAGATCGTTGACCGACATCGCCACGAGGTCGATGCCGATGCCGCCGTGGATGCCGGTCTCGATGGCGATCTTGACCTTGGTGCCGACCCCGTCGGTGGCGGCGACCAGAATGGGGTCCTTGAAGCCGGCGGCCTTGAGATCGAACAGCCCGCCAAATCCGCCGATTTCCGCATCGGCGCCCGCCCGCGCCGTGGCGCGCACCAGCGGCTTGATGAGGTCGACCAGGCGGTTTCCGGCGTCGATATCGACGCCGGCGGATGAATAAGTCAGGCCGGATTTTTGATCGGTCATGCCGGGGATTCCGAGAGTTAGCCGGTGGTTACGTCGGATTTTGCCTTGGCGCAATGGCCGCCGGGCAGGCTGTGCATAGCTAGGAGAAAGGCCCCCGAGCGGTCCGCCGCATCCCCGTATCCTTTGCAAGCCGTCCGGGGCTCGTTAAAACAGGAACAGCCGGGAAAAAGTCGCGTGAATCTACCGAACATCATCACCTTGGGCCGCATCCTGCTGGTGCCGGTCATCGTCTGGGCCATCGCCTCGAACCAGATGACTATCGCCTTCGTGATCTTCGTGGTGGCGGGGGTCAGCGATGCCATCGACGGGTTCCTTGCCAAGCGGTTCAACATGACCACGGAGATCGGCGCGCTGCTCGATCCCGTGGCCGACAAGGCGCTGCTGGTCTCGATTTACGTCACGCTCGGAATCTCGGGCGACATCCCGCGCTGGCTGGTCATCCTCGTGGTGTCGCGTGACTTCATGATCGTCGGCGCGGTGATCATCTCCTGGCTGCTCGACAATCCGGTTCCGATGAAGCCGCTGATGGTCTCGAAATTGAACACCGTGGCGCAAGTGTCGTTCGCCGCGTTGGTACTGGCCTCGCTTGGTTTCCAGTTCAATGCGTCGCCGTATGAGATCATTCTGGCCGGTTTCGTGACCGTCTTGACGCTGCTTTCGGTGTCCTTCTATCTGGTGGAGTGGGCACGGCACATGAGCGCGACTGCGCCGATTCCGTGATACGATTTCACAAGCCGCAGGTTGCGTACGGTTCGGCCAGGAGTCTTACGTGGTAGCTCGCGTCCGTCCTCGTCAGTTGGCCCTTGCCTTGCCGCATGCGGAAAGCCTGACGCGCGATAATTTCCTTGAAGGCTCGGCCAACGCGCAGGCGCTCGCGCTGATCGACGCGTGGCCCGACTGGCCCTACCGCGTGATGATGCTGGTGGGGCCGGAGGGCAGCGGCAAAAGCCATCTTGCGTCGATCTGGGCGGCCGAAGCGGGTGCCCGGTCGGTTGCGGCCCACACACTGACGCCGGCTAACGTACCGGGCGAACTGGCGACTGGCGCGCTGGTCGTGGATGATCTCGACCCGGCGTCCTTCGATGAGCGCGCGCTGTTTCATCTTCTTAATCTGGCGCGTGAAGATGGGGCCCATATCCTGCTGACGGGACGGGTACAGCCGTCGTCATTCGCAGTGACATTGCACGATCTGCGGTCCCGGCTGCGGGCCGTGCCGGTGGTCACGCTGACCCCGCCGGACGACCTGTTGTTCCGGGCGCTGATCGTCAAATTCTGTGCCGACCGCCAGATGACCGTGGATGAGGGGATCGTCAGCTATCTCTCGACCCGTATCGAGCGATCCTTTGCGGCGGCGCGACGGACGGTCGAATTGCTGGACGAGGAGGCGCTGCGGCTGCGCCGGCCGGTGACCCGCGCCCTGGCCGCGGAACTTCTCAAAGACCCTGCGACCTGATCGAACAGGGCTTGGTCGTTAAGACCTGTTGGCTCATCATGTCATCGAACTGTCATGAGACTGGCACATTGTCTCAGTGGAACGGGCCTAAGGTCCGGACTGATGACACGATATGAGGTCTGACTTCATGGACGCCGCGCAAGCTATTGTTAAAAAAGAAGAAAACGAAGAGGTTTCAACCGCGTCGTCGATCGGGTCAAGCCCGGAGCGCTTCATCAACCGCGAACTGTCGTGGCTCCACTTCAACCGCCGCGTGCTGGAAGAGTCGGTCAATCCGAACCACCCGATGCTGGAGCGAGTCCGGTTCCTGTCGATTTCCGCCAATAACCTTGATGAGTTCTTCATGGTCCGCGTCGCGGGCCTCAAGGCACAGATCCGTGAAGGCATCACCGAGCGCAGCCCGGACGGCTCGACGCCCACCGAGCAGCTCGCCAAGATCAACGAGACCGTCTCGAAGCTTGCAAGCGACCAGCAGACAATCTGGCGCGATCTGCGCGGCGGCCTGTCCGAGGTCGGGATCGTCCTGGTCGATGGGAAGGACGTCACCAAGGCCGAAAGCGCCTGGATCGAGGACCACTTCCTTCACAACATCTTCCCGCTGCTGACGCCGCTCGCGATCGATCCGGCGCATCCGTTCCCGTTCATCCCAAGTCTCGGCTTCACGATCGCGCTGCATCTGGCGCGGGTGTCCGACGGCAAGGCGATGAATGCGCTGATCCGCATGCCGGGTAAGATCGATCGCTTTATCCGTTTGCCCGCAGGCAAGGACGGCTCGGTGCGTCTCATCACGCTTGAACAGGCCACGGCGCTGTTCATCGGCCGTCTGTTCCCCGGCTATATGGTCAAGGGTGAGGGCGCGTTCCGCATCATCCGCGACTCCGAACTGGAAATCGAGGAAGAGGCCGAGGATCTCGTTCGCCTGTTCGAGTCGGCGCTGAAGCGCCGCCGCCGCGGGTCGGTGATCCGCCTCGAAATCGAAGCCACCATGCCGGATGATCTCCGCGCTTTCGTGCAGCGCGCACTGTCGACACCTGACGATGACGTGCTGCTTGTCGATGGCGTGCTCGCCATGAACGAACTGTCGCAACTGACGCGGCTCGATCGTCCCGATCTCGAGTTCACGCCCTATGTGCCGCGCCATCCCGAGCGCGTTCGCGACCATGGCGGCGATATCTTTGCCGCGATCCGCCAGAAGGATCTCGTCGTCCATCATCCCTATGAATCGTTCGACGTCGTCGTGCAGTTCCTGCAACAGGCGGCGCGCGATCCCGATGTCGTCGCGATCAAGCAGACGCTGTATCGCACATCACGCGATTCACCGATCGTACGGACGCTTGCCGAAGCCGCCGAAGCCGGAAAGTCGGTGACGGCGCTGGTCGAACTGAAGGCGCGGTTCGACGAGGAAGCCAACATCCGCTGGGCGCGCGATCTTGAACGCGCGGGCGTGCAGGTGGTCTACGGGTTCCTCGAGCTCAAGACTCACGCCAAGCTGTCGCTGGTGGTGCGCCGGGAAGGCACGGGGCTGACGACTTATGTTCATGCCGGGACAGGCAACTATCATCCGGTCACCGCGCGCATCTACACGGACCTGTCGTACTTCACGTCCGACCCGGTGATCGCGCGCGATGCGGCGCGCGTCTTCAATTACATCACCGGCTATGCGGAGCCGCGCGACATCGAGAAGATGGGCGTGTCGCCGCTCACGCTGCGCAAGCGGATGCTCGAGCACATTCATGGCGAGGCGAATTTCGCCCGTCATGGAAAGCCGGCGGCGATCTGGCTGAAGATGAATTCGCTGGTCGATCCCGAGATCATCGACGCGCTTTATGAGGCATCGCAGGCCGGTGTCTCGATCGATCTGGTGATCCGCGGAATTTGCTGTTTGCGTCCCGGTGTTCCCGGACTTTCGGAGAACATCCGGGTCAAATCGATCATCGGCCGGTTCCTGGAACACGGGCGAATCTACTGCTTCGGCATGGGGCACGGCCTGCCGAGCGCCAAGGCCGCTGTGTATATTTCGTCCGCGGACATGATGCCCCGCAATCTCGACCGCCGCGTCGAGGTGCTGTGTCCGCTGCAAAATCCTACGGTTCATCAGCAGGTTCTCGAACAAATCATGGTCGCGAACCTCAAGGACAACGAGCAGAGCTGGCAGTTGTTGCCGGATGGGTCGTCAACGCGTATGAAGGCCGCGAAGGGCGAGGAACCTTTCAACGTGCACGATTACTTCATGACGAATCCGAGTCTGTCAGGCCGTGGAAAGTCGCTTAAAGAATCTTCGCCACGCCGTCTTACGCGCCGTTCGGAGCGTTAGTGGTTCGAAGAACGAATCCGTGAGCCCGGCACTCGTTCGCGAGCGGCCTCGTGCTGCGCGCAAGCCATCGAAGAGCGTCGCGGTCATCGACATCGGATCGAACTCCGTCCGTCTTGTTGTCTACGAGGACAAGACGCGCAATCTCGCACCGATCTTCAACGAGAAAACACTTTGCGGTCTCGGCCGCGAAGTGCAGTCGACCGGATTGCTGGCGGCAGACGCCGTCGAAAAGGCGCTGGCGGCTCTGAAGCGCTTCAAGGCGCTCTGCAAGATCATGAAGGTCGGCGAGGTCCACGCGATCGCCACTGCAGCCTGCCGCGACGCGACCAACGGGCCGGACTTCATCGCCAAGGCCGAGCGCATCTGCGGCTGCCCCATCAATATCCTTTCGGGCGCGCGCGAAGCGAAGCTGTCTGCGCTCGGCGTCGCGTCGGGCGTCTACAAGCCGGACGGCATCGTCGGCGATCTCGGCGGCGGTTCGCTCGAACTCATCGATGTGCGCGGCCAGCGCATTCGCTCAGGCACGACACTGCCGCTCGGCGGCCTCGCGTTGCAGGATGCGTCGCAGAAATCGCTGAAGAAGGCGGAGCGTATCGTCGCCGCCGGGCTGACCGGATTGCCGCAGCTCAAGGCCGGCGCGGGCCGGACGTTCTATGCGGTCGGCGGCACATGGCGCGCGCTGGCACGCATCCACATCATCCAGAGCGGCTATCCGCTGCACGTGATGCACGGCTACACCATTCCGGCGGCCGACGCGCTGGACTTTGTACGGCGGCTCCGCCGTCTGGCCGCAAGCAATACGCTCGCCGACATCGAGACCGTGGCCGATGCCCGCCGGCCGCTGCTGACCTATGCGGCGCTCGTGCTCGAATACATCATCCGCGTCGCGAAGCCGAAGAACATCGTGTTCTCGACCTACGGCGTTCGCGAAGGATTGCTCTATGAGATGCTGCCTGAAAAGGAGCAGCAGAAAGACGGCCTGATCGCAACCGCGCAGACCATGAACGAACTGCGCGCGCGTTCGCCGCGCCATGCCGACGATCTGATCGTGTGGACCGACAAGCTGTTCCGGGTTGCGGGCCTGCGTGAGAGCGAGGACGAGAAGCGGCTGCGTCATGCGGCGTGCTGGCTGTCCGACGCAGCCTGGCGGGCCCATCCGGATCATCGCGGCGAGCAATCGCTCGATTTCATCATCAACGGAAATTTCGGCGCGGTGACTCACGAGGGCAGGGTGTTTCTCGCGCTCGCGGCCTATTATCGCTACGCCGGATTGAACGAGGAGAACGAGGCGCCGCAAGCCGTGCGCGCGCTTATTCCTCCGGCGATGGTCGATCGCGCTCGCCTGATCGGCGCTGCCTTCCGCGTTGCCTTCATGATCTCCGCGGCCCAGCGCGGCGTGCTGCCGCACACGCATTTCCGCAATCAGGACCGCAAGCTTATCCTGGCGTTCGACAAGCGGGCCGCAGATCTTGCCGCCGACCGCGTCACCAATCGCTTCAAGCAGCTCGCGCGTCTGATTGGACGCACTGCCATGATCGTGAAGCCGTAGTTCCATCCCGCCGGAAATCGGGTGGAAGGCCTGTTGCGGTTGTCCTAGTTCGGGGCATTAGACAGGAGCCCGGACATGATCGCAGCAGCAAAAGTCACAACTCCGGCGTCGCCGGCGCGTGTCGAGGCGATGGACTGGCCTGACATCGCAACGCGCCTCGATGGCAACGGCTGGGCGGTGCTGCCGCGGCTGCTGTCACCCGATGAATGCGGTTCGCTCGCCGGTCTCTACGGCGAGGACGGTATCTTCCGCAGCCACATCATCATGGCTCGCCACGGCTTCGGGCGCGGCGAATACAAGTATTTTTCCTATCCTCTGCCGGATAGCATCGCCGCATTACGGACGGCGCTGTATCCGCAACTGGCGCCGATCGCCAACCGCTGGAACGAGTCGATGGGAATCGACGTGCGGTATCCTGCGGAGCATGGCGATTTCATCAAGCGCTGCCACAAGGCCGGGCAGACGCGGCCGACGCCGTTGCTGCTCCAGTACAACGCGGGCGACTACAATTGCCTGCATCAGGACCTGTACGGCGAGCATGTGTTTCCGTTGCAGGTTGCGATCCTGCTGTCGGAACCGGAGCGCGATTTCACCGGCGGCGAGTTCGTGCTGACGGAGCAGCGTCCGCGCATGCAGTCACGCGCGGCGGTGGTGCCATTGAAGCAGGGCGATGCTGTCGTGTTCGCGGTCCATCACCGCCCGGTTCAGGGCACGCGCGGGACTTATCGCGTTAATCTGCGCCATGGCGTCAGCCAGCTCCGGTCGGGGCACCGGCATACGGTCGGCATCATTTTCCACGACGCAAAATAGAGACGGGATCTGGGAGGCTGCGCGTGAGCGCTTTTGGCGCGATTGTCGCGTTGGCACGGTTGTCGCATATGACCACGTTCGATAAGACCGTGTGTCCGCAATCGGAAGCCGAAGCCGAAATGAGCAATGCCACTTTAGATCGCGTCGTCAAGGAAATCGCCGGCGAGATGATGGAACGAAAGGATCGCGGAGAAGTCGCGACCTATATTCCCGAACTGGCGGGTGTCGATGTCAATGCGTTCGGCCTGGTGGTGGTCGATTCCAGCGGGCATGTCGCGGCAGGCGGCGATGCCGACACGTCGTTTTCGATTCAAAGCATTTCCAAGGTGTTCACATTCACGCTCGCATTGGGCATGATCGGCGACAAGCTGTGGCAGCGGGTGGGGCGCGAGCCGTCGGGCAGCCCGTTCAACTCCATCGTTCAGCTTGAGCGGGAACGCGGTATCCCGCGCAATCCTTTCATCAATGCCGGCGCGATTGCCGTGACCGATGCCATCCTGTCCGGGCATCAGCCTCGGGAAACGCTGGGCGAAATCCTCAGATTCATGCAGTTCCTCTCGGGCGACTCCTCGATCAAGATCGATGAGTCCGTCGCTGCATCCGAGCAGCGCACCGGTTTTCGCAATATCGCGCTCGGCAATTACATGAAGTCGTTCGGGGTTATCGAAAATCCTGTGGAGCTGACGCTCGGCGTCTATTTCCATCAATGCGCTATCGCCATGTCGTGCCGCCAGCTTGCGATGGCGGGGCGGTTTCTCGCGCACTCGGGTCGCAATCCGTCGACCGGATTTCTGGTCGTTCCGCCGGAGCGGGCGCGGCGCATCAACGCCGTGATGCTGACATGCGGGCATTACGACGGCTCTGGAGAGTTCGCCTATCGGGTCGGTCTGCCTGGAAAGAGCGGTGTCGGCGGGGGCATCCTGGCCATTGCGCCGGGCAAGGCTTCCATTGCGGTCTGGTCGCCGGGCCTCGATGCCAACGGCAACTCCCGGCTTGGTCGCGATGCGCTTGAAACCCTCAGCAAGCGGATGGGCTGGTCGATCTTCGGTGCGTAACGGGCAGGGCACACGCCCAAAGGAAAAGGGCCGAAGCGCGCTTCGACCCTTTATTTGACTTCGCAAATCTCCACCGGGCGGTCAGGCCACCCGGGCGTCGTACAGGCGGACGCCATCAGTGCTCGCTGCCGCGCTTGGTCTCTTCGATGGCGGCTTCGTGGTACCAGCCGCTGCCAGAGACCGCGTAGTCGAGCATGGGCTTGGCGGGCTCAGTCCGGCTGCTGAGTGCCGCACGGCCGCCCACAGGGAATTGGTAGATCTTGGCCGTCGGCTGGGTCGAATTAGGTGTCATTCCGGTCTCCTCTCGTTGCGATCTCGTCGCGTGGAGGTCTAATGTAAGAGGAACGCACGTCTTTTGCGCGGTTTGCCCTATAAAAAGCAGGCAAATGCATACAATTTGCGCACCTTGGATTCTGCGCCTTCACTCAGCATGCGCCTGAAACCTTAACGCTCTCGCACTTGAAGGGTTTCCCGTTTCCGGCGGCTTGAATCGTGCCGCCGCGAAAGAAGGCAGGCATTGAAATTGATGACAAAACGCGCACAGGGCGGCGCGTGGCTTGCGAATCACCTGACGGGAGCCGTCCGGATGGGGGCGGCGGGCTGTGCAACCGACTGCCTGGCCTTGGGCAGACAGTTGGCACGTTAAATGCTTATTAACGGGCGCAGCCGTTTGCGGCCGGACCCTCCGGCGGCTAAATCGGCCGGGAACTTAGCAACGCAATCGTTCACTCACGAGAGATCGAAATGACCAAATACAAGCTCGAGTACATCTGGCTCGATGGCTATACGCCGACCCCGAACCTTCGCGGGAAAACCCAGATCAAGGAATTCGATGCGTTTCCGACTCTCGAGCAGCTCCCGTTGTGGGGCTTCGACGGAAGCTCGACCCAGCAGGCTGAAGGCCACAGCTCGGATTGCGTGCTGAAGCCGGTTGCTGTCTACCCGGATACGACGCGCATCAACGGCGCACTGGTGATGTGCGAAGTCATGATGCCCGACGGCAAGACCCCGCACGCGTCCAACAAGCGCGCCACCATTCTCGATGACGCCGGCGCATGGTTCGGCTTCGAGCAGGAATACTTCTTCTACAAGGATGGCCGTCCGCTCGGCTTCCCGACGGAAGGTTATCCGGCTCCGCAGGGCCCGTACTACACCGGCGTCGGCTACAAGAACGTCGGCTCGGTCGCCCGCGAGATCGTCGAAGAGCACCTCAACCTGTGTCTCGCCGCCGGCATCAACCACGAAGGCATCAACGCCGAAGTGGCGAAGGGCCAGTGGGAATTCCAGATCTTCGGCAAGGGCTCCAAGAAGGCCGCTGACGAAATGTGGATCGCGCGTTACCTGCTTCTCCGCCTCACCGAGAAGTACGGCATCGATATCGAATTCCACTGCAAGCCGCTCGGCGACACCGACTGGAATGGCTCGGGTATGCACGCCAACTTCTCGACCGAGTACATGCGCACGGTCGGCGGCAAGGATTACTTCGAAGCTCTGATGAAGCAGTTCGACAAGAACCTGATGGATCACATCGCCGTCTACGGCCCGGACAACGACAAGCGTCTGACCGGCAAGCACGAGACCGCGCCTTGGAACAAGTTCTCCTACGGCGTGGCGGACCGCGGCGCGTCGATCCGCGTCCCGCACTCCTTCATCAACAACGATTACAAGGGCTATCTGGAAGACCGCCGCCCGAACTCGCAGGGCGACCCCTACCAGATCGCTTCGCAGATCCTGAAGACGATCTCGGAAGTTCCGACCTCGAAGAAGGCTGCGGCCTAAGATTTCATTGGGTTCAAATGATCGCCGGGCGGAAGTTCAAGCTTCCGCCCGGTTTGTTTTTATAGACAGCAATTTCGGGGAATCGGGTGGAAGCATCGCCTTGAATCGGTTGAAGTGGAGCAGGAGCGGCGAGGCCGCGCTGTTCACTTGGAACTGATGATGCGTGATCTGTTCGACGGCGATGTTGCGGATCTGCGCGATGTGCAACTCGCGCCGGGTGCGATGCTGCTTGCGTGCTTTGCACGGCCGCTGGAAGCTCCCCTGATCGAAGCGGTGCACACAATCATCGAACGCGCGCCGTTCCGCCATCTCGTGACGCCCGGAGGACACCGGATGTCGGTAGCCATGACCAATTGCGGAAGAGTTGGCTGGGTCAGCGATCGCACTGGCTATCGTTATGATCCCATCGACCCGGAAAGCGGTCGGCCTTGGCCGCCCATGCCGGCTGTGTTTGCGGAGATCGCGGAGCAGGCCGCAGCGAAGGCGGGCTTCGCCGGTTTTCGCCCTGATGCGTGTCTTATCAATCGCTACGAGCCCGGCGCAAAGTTGTCACTGCATCAGGACAAGGACGAACTGGATTTTGACGCGCCGATTGTTTCGGTCTCGCTGGGTCTGCCTGCCACGTTTCTGTTCGGCGGCCAGAGCCGGTCCGACAAGACCATGCGCTACCGGCTGATCCATGGCGATGTCGTCGCATGGGGTGGGCCGTCGCGGCTGGCCTATCACGGCGTGATGCCGCTCGCCGACGGCGAGCATCCGTTGCTCGGTGCGCAGCGGATCAATCTGACGTTTAGAAAGACGCGCTGAACGTGTGTCGCGCCATCCGTCATCGCAACATCCCGTCGAAGATCGCAGCATCGAATTGCGCATAAGCGCTGCCGTCCTTGTCGACTTTGGCGCGCAGAACGGTTCCCTCCCATGCGTTCAGCATAAATGCCGAGACAGCGGAGGGATCGAGATCGTTGCGAAGCGCACCGGATTGCTTCGCTTCGCGAAGGCAATCTTCGATGGCGCCCGTCCAGGCTTTCAAAATCTCGGCGAGCCGGTCTCGCACCGCTGGGCTGTGGTCGGCTAGCTCAAGACTAAAATTGCCGATGAGGCAGCCTTTCGAGTATCCCTGCTCGGTAGAGATAGCGAAAAGCGACTGGAAGTAACGCCGCAGGCGCTCGATCGGCGGAATGCTCGCATCACGCAAGATCGGCATCTTGGTCAGTGCGCCTTGCCAATAGCGATCAAGCGCCGCGATCCCCAACACTTCCTTGCTTTCGAAGTGATTGTAGAACGATCCCTTCGGCACGCCGGCCGCATCTGTGATGTCCTGAACGCCGGAGCCGTTGAAGCCCTGACGGTGCAGCACTTCAAGGCCGGCGGCGACAATCCTGTCCTTTACATTCGGTTTGGGCATCGTCGTTGATTCTTCCCTTAGGTAACTTCGTAGATGTCGTAGTGCAGGTCGCGCGACCCCTCCTGCAGCAGCGCCTTTCCAACACCCTGAACGGCATTGAGCCAGGCATAGCGGGGATCGCCGGTGTCGAAACGCGGAGCGATATAAATCTTCCGCGTTCCGTCGATCTGGCGTTGCATGCGGCCATTGTACTGCATGAAGATCAATGCGCCGTCATCAGTTTCGAGCGTGGCGCGCACGTCGAGCGTGCCGATAGTGCCGTCGGCCGACAGTGTCAGCCAGTCGGCGGTCGCGTGGCCTTTCATGTGTGCGGAGAGGCGCACACCCGTGATCTTGAGCGACACTGCCTCGAGAATTGATCTCGTGCCCGTCGGCGTATTCGGCAGCACGAGAGGTTCGGCGAGACGTGCATCCACCCTGCACAGAGGCGTCAAGCTGACGTTTGACGTCTCTGCGCTGTGGTGCGTGCTCATGCGACCTGAACCAGCGTCTTGCCGAAGTTCTTTCCCTGCAACATCCCGATGAAAGCATTCGGGGCATACTCGAGACCCGTCGTTATATCATTGCGGGTTGTCAGCTTGCCCTGACCCACCAGCGTTGCCATTTCTCCGATTGCTTTTGGAATGTGGAGACGATGGTCCGAGATGATGAAGCCGCGCATGTTGACGCGCTGTTTCAGGACCTTGGTCAGGTCGGGGCCGGGCAGGGGCTTTGTAAGGTTGTAATGTGCGCTCAGTCCACACACGACGATGCGCGCGCTGGCATTGAGAAGTGGCCAAATTGCATTGAGCACGTCGCCTCCGACGTTCTCGAAATCGATATCAATACCGTTGGGGCAGGCATCCGCGAGGCGTGCGGCGAATTCGGAGACCTTGTAATCGACGCATGCATCGAAACCGAGTTCGTTGACGACGTAGGCGCATTTCTCCGGCCCGCCAGCGATGCCGACCACTCTCAGGCCTTGAGCCTTTGCCAACTGGCCGACAAGACTGCCGACGGCGCCTGCGGCAGAAGACACGACAAGCGTCTCGCCTGTGGCCGGATGTCCAAGCTCAAACAGGCCGTAGTGTGCGGTCCAGCCGGGCAGGCCCATTGGGCCGAGCCACGCCGCGTCGGGCAGAGCAGGATTGATCTTCCTCACATCAGGTGCTTGGGCGATCGCATAGTCCTGCCAGCCTCCCGTCAGGAAAACCTTCTCGCCGGGATCGAAAGCGGGGTCGTTGCTCGTTACGACTTCGCCGACCGTATGAGCCGTCATCACCTGCCCAAGCTCGACCGGCGCCATGTAGGACTTTCCGTCATCCATCCGTCCGCGCATGTACGGATCAAGTGACAGCAACTGATTGCGGACGAGAACCTGACCAAGCCCCGGCTCAGGGCGTTCTTTCTCGACCAGTTGGAAATCATCGAGGGTCGGCATTCCACTGGGACGGCGCTTGAGCAGGATTTGGCGGTTCTTAGGCATCTGGACCTCCTGAGGGGATGTCCAATTCATAATATGACCGGTCGTCTTAAGTCAATAACCTGGTTATTTGCAGTGGATTATACTGGGAGCGTCGCATCCGAACGCATTGTAAATGCTGAAGCTTTTACTCGCGATCGACCCGCACCACGCGGCCCTTGTCGATGGCCAGCGCGAGGCGGCCTTTCTTCAAAGCCAGCGCAGCTTCGCCGAACAGCTCGCGGCGCCAGCCGTGCAGCGCGCCGACATCGGCGTTGTCGTCGGCCGCGATCTGTTCGAGGTCGTCCACGGTCGCGATCACCTTGCTGGCGACCGCGTGCTGTTCCGAGGTCATGCGCAAGAGCACTTTCAGCAATTCGACGGTCGCGCCGCCATTGGCATTGCCGCGCGGCTTGTCGAGCTTCGGCAACTTGGTCAGGTCGCGCGCAATTCCGCGCTTCACCGCGGCGAGAATGTCCTGGCCCCATTTCGATTTGTCGAAGCCCTTCGGCAGCGACCGCAGACCGGCCAGCCGCTCAAGTGTGGTGGGCGCATGGGTGGCGATGTCGCCGATGGCGTCGTCCTTCAGCACACGCGAGCGCGGCACGTCGCGGCTCTGTGCTTCCTGCTCGCGCCATGCCGCGACTTCCATCAGCACCGCGAGTTCTTTCGGCTTGCGCACGCGCGTCTTGAGCCGCTCCCATGCGCGCTCTGGATGGAAGTCATAAGTTTTCGGTGAGGTGAGAATTTCCATCTCCTCGCTGACCCATTCGCTGCGGCCGCGTTTCTTGAGGTCGGCGTCGAGCGCTGCGAACACATCGCGCAGATGCGTGACGTCGGCGACCGCATAGGTGATCTGGTCCTGTGTCAGCGGACGGTTCGACCAGTCGGTGAAGCGATGGGTTTTATCGGGACGATGACCGGTGATGCGCTCGACAAGCTGGTCGTAGGCGATGCTGTCGCCATAGCCGAGAACCATGGCGGCGACCTGGGTATCGAAAACCGGATGCGGAATGATGCCGGCGCGGTGAAAGATGATTTCGATGTCCTGCCTCGCAGCGTGGAACACCTTCAACACATTCTCGTTGGCCATCAGGTCGAAGAACGGCTTGAGGTCGATTCCCTCAGCAAGCGCATCGACCACGGCGGCTTCGTCCGCGCTGGCCAACTGAACGACACAGAGCAGGGGATAATAGGTGGTTTCGCGCAAAAACTCGGTATCGACTGTGATGACGCGGTGTTTGGCGAGGCGATTGCAGACGGCGGTGAGTTCGTCGGTGGTGGTAATGATTTCCATGCGGGGGTTATGAACGCCTTGAGCGGATTTTTCCATGCGAAAATCGGCTGTCAGGGCAGGCTGTAGGGCATGGCGGGGACATCTCCGTCCCGATCTGAACCCGAAGCATGCGCCGCGCGACCAATGAGCATTGCCGCAATGCACTATTTTCAGGGAGATTCGCCATGGCCGGGAGATTTCGCATCAAGGCTGCAGCCGCAGGTCTCATGATCGTGTCGCTGGTTCCCGCGGCCTTGGCGAACAGCCTCAATGTCAACGCCGGCACCCACATCCCGATCCGGCCTCACGTCAATCTCAACGCAACGATCAACGTCGACGTGAAGGCCCGGACGTTTCACGATATCGATCTCTCAGAAACCTGCCGGCCAGACGAGCGCATCAAAAAGAAAGGCCGGCGTGAGTGGCGCTGCCGTCAGGATCGCTAGCAACATTCCGCAACGTGAAATTCAGGGGTGGCATGCACGGCGGCAAGGGGGCTGCATTGCCCGCGATGACATGATTAGGTGCGGCTTCCCATGCGAGCTTCGTCACCATCATGATTACTGGACTTGATCACGCCGTCGTTCTGGTTCGCGACATCGAAGCCGGCGTTGCCGGTTATCAGACGCTTCTTGGCCGCGCGCCGGTGTGGCGCGCGCAAAGCGACGGCGCAGCCACTGCGATCTTTGTGCTCAACAACACCTCGCTTGAACTGATGGCGCCTGCGGGCGAGGGCGAGGCTGCCGGTCGCGTCCGTGCCGCGCTCGAGAAGCAGGGCGAGGGGCTCGCCAGTCTGGCCTTTGAAGTTGGCGACATCGAGAAAGCGCATCATCGCCTGACGCGTCTTGGCCTTGCGCCTGAAGCTATCAGCGATGGCGCGAGCACGAACCTTGCCTCGGGCCGTACGCTGACATGGAAGCGTACCCGCGCGTCGGCGGAGTCCACCCATGGCATCCGGCTGTTCTTTCTTCAGCGGGGCGAACAGCTCGCACGCTCGCCTGAGATCGCGCCGGCTTCGGTCGAGATGCTCGATCATCTCGTGATCGCGACACCGGATCCCGAGCGGACCGCGGCGCTCTACGGCGCTCGGCTCGGGCTTGATATGAAACTCGACCGGACCATCGAGGCGCTAGGAACGCGCTTTCTATTTTTCAGAACCGGCGGTCTGGTGTTCGAGGTCATCCATCGCCTCAAGGACGGCCGGAGCGACGGCCCCGACAAGATTTACGGCGTCTCATGGCGTGTCGCCGACGTTGCGGCAACGCGGACCCGGCTTGAGAAGGCGGGCCTCGAGGTCTCCGAACTGCGCGAGGGCCGCAAGCCGGGCACGCAGGTTTTCACGGTGCGGACCGGGACCTTTGGCGTGCCGACCATCGTGATCCAGCAGGACAAGCGCGAGGCCTAGCAAGACTTCATGCCCGGCCTCCAAGATTGCTGTCGGGGGCATTGTTTTTATTAAGCTTTTTCCCGCCCTATGGAAGGGTAACCGGCACCATCCGGTTGCCGCGTTCCCTGCGCTCGGGTAAACCCTGCGCGCGCGCACCAGCGCCCGTATCCCTTGATTCTGACCTCTGACGCCGTTTTCCAGGATTTCCATGCACCGTTATCGTTCCCACACCTGCGGCGCCCTCCGCGATTCCGACATTGGCCAGGAGGTCCGGCTGTCCGGCTGGTGTCACCGCATCCGCGATCATGGTGGACTGCTGTTCATCGACCTGCGCGACCATTACGGAATGACGCAATGCGTGATCGATCCGGATTCGAAGGCATTCTCTCTGGCCGAAAAGCTGCGCGCCGAGTGGGTGGTGAAGATCGACGGCAAGGTTCGCCGCCGCCCCGAAGGCACCGACAATCCTGATCTGCCGACCGGTACGGTCGAAGTGTTTATCGCCGATATCGAAGTGCTGGGCGAGGCAGGTGAACTGCCGATGCCTGTGTTCGGCGATCAGGAATACCCCGAGGAAATCCGGCTGAAGTACCGCTTCCTCGACCTTCGCCGCGAGAAGCTGCACCAGAACATCATGACTCGCGGCGCCATCGTCGACTCGATGCGTGCGCGGATGAAGAAGGCCGGCTTCTTCGAATTCCAGACGCCGATCCTCACTGCGTCGTCGCCGGAAGGCGCGCGCGACTTCCTGGTGCCGTCGCGGATTCATCCCGGCAAGTTCTACGCACTGCCGCAGGCGCCGCAGCAGTACAAGCAACTGCTGATGATGTCGGGCTTCGACCGCTACTTCCAGATCGCGCCGTGCTTCCGCGACGAAGACCCGCGCGCCGATCGTCTGCCCGGCGAGTTCTATCAGCTCGATCTCGAAATGAGCTTTGTGACGCAGGACGACGTGTTCGCGGCGATGGAGCCGGTGATCACAGGCGTGTTCGAGGAATTCGCCAACGGCAAGCCGGTCACCAAGAAGTGGCCGCGCATTCCGTTCGCTGAAAGCCTGCGCAAGTACGGCACCGACAAGCCCGACCTGCGCAATCCTCTGGTGATGCAGGATGTGTCCGAACACTTCCGCGGTTCGGGCTTCAAGGTGTTCGCACGCATGCTCGAAGACGCGACCAATCAGGTCTGGGCGATCCCCGGGCCGGGCGGCGGTTCGCGTGCCTTCTGCGACCGGATGAATTCCTGGGCGCAGGGCGAAGGGCAGCCGGGCCTCGGCTACATCATGTGGCGCGAAGGCGGTGAGGGCGCAGGCCCGCTCGCCAACAACATCGGACCCGAGCGCACCGCCGCGATCCGCGAGCAGCTGGGCCTCAAGGAAGGCGACGCCGCATTCTTCGTTGCCGGCGATCCGCAGAAGTTCTGGAAGTTCGCAGGCCTCGCACGCACGAAGCTCGGCGAGGAGCTGAACCTGATCGACAAGGACCGGTTCGAGCTCGCATGGATCGTCGACTTCCCGATGTACGAGTACAACGAGGAAGACAAGAAGGTCGACTTCTCGCACAACCCGTTCTCGATGCCGCAGGGTGGCCTCGAAGCGCTGGAGACGCAGGACCCGCTCACGATCAAGGCATTCCAGTACGACATCGCTTGCAACGGATACGAGATTGCGTCGGGCGGCATCCGCAACCATCGCCCGCAGGCGATGGTGAAGGCGTTCGAGATCGCGGGCTATGGCGAGGAAACGGTCATCGAGCGTTTCGGCGGCATGTATCGCGCGTTCCAGTATGGCGCACCGCCGCACGGCGGCATGGCCGCCGGTGTCGATCGCATTGTCATGTTGCTTTGCGGTACGAACAACCTGCGCGAGATCTCGCTCTTCCCGATGAACCAGCGTGCTGAAGATCTGCTCATGGGCGCGCCATCGGAGGTCTCGCTCAAGCAGTTGCGCGAACTGCATATCAGGCTCAATCTGCCGCAAAACTGAATCGCATAACCGTCGCACGACGGGACTAAACAGCACCGGCGCAGGCCGGGGCGAAGAGAATATCGGGAGCGGGTATGGCGTCGACGTTGTCTGAAGAACTTCGCCTCGCGGCGTTGGCGTATCATCGACTTCCGAAGCCCGGCAAACTCGAGATTCAGGCGACCAAGCCGCTGGCCAACCAGCGCGACCTCGCGCTGGCCTATTCGCCGGGCGTGGCTGCGGCGTGCGAAGCCATTGCCGCCGATCCCCATGAGGCGGCGACACTGACAACCCGCTCCAATCTTGTCGCCGTCGTCAGCAACGGCACCGCCGTGCTCGGCCTCGGCAACATCGGTCCGCTGGCATCCAAGCCGGTGATGGAGGGCAAGGCCGTCCTGTTCAAGAAGTTTGCCGGCATCGATGTGTTCGACATCGAGATCGCCGCCGACACCATCGCGCGCGTGGTGGAGACGGTGGCCGCGCTGGAGCCGACCTTCGGCGGCATCAACCTCGAAGACATCAAGGGGCCGGAGTGCTTCGAGATCGAGGAGCAGCTCAAGGCGCGAATGAAAATTCCCGTCTTCCACGACGACCAGCACGGCACGGCCATCATCGTCTGCGCGGCGGTCCGCAATGCGCTGCTGATCAACGGCAAGAAGCTGGAAGACTGCAAGATCGTGGCGTCGGGCGCGGGCGCCGCTGCGATCGCCTGTCTCAATCTGCTGGTGTCGCTCGGCGCGCAGCGCAAGAACATCTGGGTCTGCGATATCGACGGTCTTGTCTATGAAGGCCGCAATACGCTGATGGACAAATGGAAGGCCGTCTACGCGCAGAAGACCGACAAGCGTACGCTGGGCGACGTGATCGGCGGCGCGGACATTTTCCTCGGCGTGTCAGCCGGCGGCGTACTCAAGCCCGAGATGGTCAAGGCCATGGCCGACCAGCCTCTGGTGATGGCGCTCGCCAATCCGAATCCCGAGATCATGCCGGATGAGGCGCGCAAGGCGCGGCCCGATGCGATGATCTGCACCGGCCGCTCGGACTTCCCGAACCAGGTCAACAACGTCCTGTGCTTCCCCTTCATCTTCCGCGGCGCGCTCGATGTCGGCGCCACGGCGATCAACGAGGCGATGAAGGTCGCCGCGGTGGATGCACTGGCGCAGCTCGCGCGCGATCCGCCGTCTGATGTGGTGGTGCGTTTCGACGGCGGTGAGACGCAGGGCTTCGGTCCCGGCTCGCTGATCCCGTCGCCGTTCGATCCCCGGCTGATCCTGCGCGTTGCGCCAGCGGTGGCGAAAGCCGCCATGGACTCCGGCGTCGCGACGCGGCCCATCACCGATTTCGATGCCTATACCAGCCAGCTCGATCGCTTCGCGTTCCGCTCCGGTCTTGTGATGAAGCCGGTGTTCGCGAAAGCCAAGACCCAGCCGGTCCGAGTGATCTACGCCGAGGGCGAAGATGAGCGCGTGCTGCGCGCGGTGCAGGTGGTGCTTGAGGAAAAGCTGGCGCGGCCCATCCTGGTCGGGCGTCCGTCGGTTGTGGCCGCGCGCATCAAGCGGTTCGGACTTTCGATCAATCCGGGCAGCGATTTCGACCTGATCAATCCCGAGGACGATCCGCGTTATCGTTCCTACGTCCAGAGCTACATTGATCTGGCCGGACGGCACGGCATCACGCCGGAAGCCGCGCGGACACTGGTGCGCACCAATGCCACCGTCATTGCCGCGCTGGCGGTGGCGCGCGGCGAGGCTGACGCCATGCTGTGCGGCGTCGATGGCCGCTACATGAGTCACCTGCGGCGTATTCGCGAGATCATCGGCGTGACGCCAGGACTCGCGGACTATTCGGCACTGGCGCTGGTGATCACCAGCAAGGGCGCGTACTTCATCGCCGACACCCAGATCCGTCCGAACCCGACGGCAGAGGAACTGGCGGAAATGGCGGCGCTGGCCGCCGTGCACGTCCAGCGGTTCGGCATCAAGCCGAAGGTCGCGTTCCTGTCGCATTCGGATTTTGGCAGCTACGACTCGAGTTCGGCCCAAAAGATGCGCCGCGCCACCGAGATTCTGGTGAACGATCACCCCGAGATCGAAGCCGACGGCGAAATGCAGGGCGATTCCGCGCTGACCGCGCTGTCGCGCCAGCTGGTGCTGCCGCATTCGCGGCTCGAAGGGTCGGCCAACATCCTGATCATGCCGAACCTAGACGCGGCCAACATCGCCTACCAGATGATCAAGATCCTCGCCGACGCACTGCCGGTCGGGCCGATCCTGATCGGACCCACACGTCCGGCGCACATCCTGACGCCGTCGGTGACTGCGCGCGGAATTCTCAACATGACGGCAGTCGCAGCGGTCGAGGCGCAGGAGCGGGCGGGGCGGCAGCAGCCGACGCTGTTCGGTTGAGGGTAACTCCTGTATAGTCCTGCTCAGGGATTTATACGGGGCCGCCAAATGCCAGCCATTGTTACTGTCGGACGCGTTCTGTTCGTCGTCCTGTTTGTGTTTTCCGGCGCCTCCAAGCTGTTCGACATCGCCTCGACCACCCAGGCGATCACCGAGAAGGTCGTCCTTCCGGCGATGCTGACGCAATATACGGCTCAGCTCGAGGGCATTACGGGAATGCCGACCGCGCAGATGCTGGCGATCCTGGCCGGCGCGCTGGAAGTTGTCGGCGGTCTGTTCATTGCGCTGAATTTCGGCACGCGGACCTTTGCCTGGCTGCTGGTGCTGTTCGTCGCGGTGACGACGTTCTATTTCCACAATTTCTGGGACATGACCGGCGCCGATCGCATCAACAACATGATCCACGCCCTGAAGAATCTCTCGCTGATCGGCGGTCTTCTGGTGATCGCGGGTTATCCGCGCCCGGTGGCGATGGAAGACAGCGGGCGTTACACCGGGGTCTAACCCCGCCGCCAGGCCGTGACATCCACGCGGCGCTCGGCGTCAAGCACGCGCGTTTCCTCTGGCTTCAATCCATGAGCGGAGAGAATGTCCTGCGGCGAGCGTTGCGGCACGCCCGGAAAGCCGCCCATGCCGCCGGGAATGGTCAGGCCGTGCGCCTGCGATAGCCAGAACACCTCAAAGCGGTCCATGAACATCTCGAATACATCGGGGCCGCCGATGACAGCTGCCGTTCCGGTGGTTATGCCGGCATGACGGCAGGCGTCCTCGAAGGAGGCTCCTGCGGGATTCCACAATGTCGCTCTGGGATTGGATGGATCGGGGCCGAGAGCGGCGACGCTGCGGGTCAGGATGATGCGCGTGCGTTGGGGCGAGCGCGGCTGGTCCTCGAAAGAATTCCTGCCGTGAACGATCAAATCCGCTGCATCGAGCGCGGACTCGAAGAATCTCTGATCGGCTTCGAACTTGAGCGAAGCGGGCATCACGCCGCTGGCATCAGCGAGCATGCCGTCGGCGGAGACGATCACATAGCCTTCAATACGCATGACGTGCGGTTTAGCCATTTCCGGGGCAACCGCAAGTGCGCGTTTGCCGCTATTCGGAGATGGTCTGCACGACGCTGTTGAGCGGACGCGAACTGACCGTCGGCAGCTTCAATCCCTTGACGACTTCCTCGTCGTATTGCGCGATGGTCTGCATCGGCGCCTTGGCCTTCACCTGGACTACCTTGTAACCGCCGGCCTTCAGCCGCTTCATCAGTTCAGGCAGGGCTTCGGCGGTGTGTTTCTGGAAGTCGTGCATCAGCACGATGCCTTTGCCGAACTTGTCGAGCTTCGTCATGACGGTGTCGACGATCTTCTGCGCCGTGCTGGCCTTGAAGTCGAACGAGTCGAGATCGCATGACCAGATCGAGATGTTGCGCTCGCCGAGATAGGTCACCATCGTCGGCGGATGCTGGAGTGCAGGGAAACGGAACAGCGGCGAGGGCGCAGCTCCGAGCGCCCATTTGACCGCGCTGAAACCCTTCTCGATCTCTTCCTTGCGCTGGTCCTCGGTCAGTTTCTTGTTGTTGAGATTGGCGTGCGACCAGGTGTGCGAGCCGATGGTGTGGCCCTCCGCAGCCACATGCTTGAGAATTTCGGGATAGTAGGTGGCATGCTTGCCGATCGGGAAGAAAATCGCCTTGGTGCATTCGTCGGCGAGGGTCTTGAGCACCGACGGCGTGTTGACCGGCCATGGGCCGTCATCGAACGTCAGCACCACTTCCTTATCGCGCAAAAAATCGAGCTGCTTGAAATGCTCGAAGCCGAAGCCCGGACCGCCGGTGGTGTCGATCTGCACCACGCGTGAGACGCCGATGGCATTCGGGTTGGCGCAGTTGGCTTTTGCGGCAGTCGGAGCTGGTGCAGGGGCAGCTGTTGCTGCGGGGGCAGGTGCGGGCGCTGCAGCCGGAGCTGGCGGTGGTGTGGTGCGCTGCGGGATAAGGGCCTGCGACCAGACACTGGTGAAAGCGCAGACCGAAATGGCGCTGGCGGCGAAAAAAGTTGCCTTGATACGCATGGAAGTAACCCCTGAACGCAAAATCCTCCGCGTCCGGTCCGCCGGACGCCGCCGTAGTCCCCGATGGTGAGCCTAGACCCACAACGAAAATCGCGCCAACCGATTTTCCACAGGAGCGTTGGCAGGGTTAATCCCGGCCCGGGGGCGGGTTCCGTCAGGCGGTCAGCGCGCGGGCGACGGCGGTGACGACGCGCGTATCGGTGGGCTCGACGCGGGAGGAAAACGCGTCTGCGATGTGTCCGTCGCGGCCCACGAGGTACTTGTGGAAGTTCCAGCCCGGAAGATCGCCCGGCCGTTCGGTGGCCGCCCATTTGTAGAACGGATGGGCATTCGGACCCTTCACGGAGGTCTTCGCCGTGATCGGGAAGCTGACGTGATAGGTCTCTTCGGCAGTGTGGGCGATGTCGCTTGCGCCGCCCGGCTCCTGCGCACCGAAGTCGTTGGACGGGACACCGATCACCATCAGGCCGCGGTCGCGAAACTGCGTCCACAGTTCCTGCAGGCCGGCGTATTGCGGCGTGAACCCGCAGAGCGAAGCGGTGTTCACCACCAGCACCGGCTTGCCTGCATAATCGGCGAGACGGATGTCACCGCCCTTGAGGTTCTGGAAGGAAAAGCTGTAGGCGGTCATGCGGCTCATGGCCGTCTGCGCGAACAGGGACCGCGCCGTGAGCGGGAGCGTTGCGCCCGCTGCCATGGCCGTGATGACTCGTCGGCGGTCGATCATGATGCGCTCCCTGAGGGTCATTCACTCAAAGATAACGGATTGCCGCAGCCGGGAGTTTCAACAACCCGTGACGATCCTCACGGACGCTTGGGCGGCTTGTCGCACCATGGCATCGGCAGTTCCGGCTCGTAATACTCGTTCCATTCGCAGATGTATTCCGGGCCGCTGCGCTTCATCACATGCTTGATCGGTTCGGCCTGGCTGATCGCAACGTGGGCGACGATCAGCGCTACGCCGATCGGATAGGCCCATCTGCTGAACCGCAGATCGCTCAATTTCTCCAGCAGCAATGCGCCGGCGAGTATAATGAGCGGATCGGTCAGAATGAAGTATTCCGCCTTGAGATTGCGCCGCACGCCGAGCGCATCGATGCCGATGGCGGACAGCAGCAATAGGGCCGCCTGAATGGCGACCTGCCGCTCGCCCCTCAGCCACGCATAAACGATGCCGGGAATGACCAGCCAGGTCAGGAACACGGTGGGACGCGGCGAGGTGAACAGCACGAACGTATAGCGCTGGAGCACGGACTTGACGCCGTCGAACAGCAGGGCGATTGCAGCCCAGATCTTTCCGCCTTCGGTCGCCGATGTGGCTGGCGCATCCGCGAACACCAGCATCTTTTCGATGGGATTGATCACGGCGACTGCGTTTTGCGGATCGAATTGGAGATACAGCGTGAGCAGTCCGAGTGACGCACCGGCAGCGACCGCGAAGATCGACGTCAACGTTTCGGTGGCGCTGATGCGCCACATCGCCGCAAATGCGATCATGCCGACGCCGATCCAGACGAGCAGGGCGACCTGATAAATTCCGAACCTGCCGGCAATCAGAGCGTGAAGCTGGGCGATGTCGACCGATTCAGGCTCCAGCCCCGCAGCGATCAGCGGCCAAGCGAGGGCGAGCAGAACGCCTCCGGCAATGGCCGAGAGCAGAACTGCGAGCCATGCCGCCGAACTGCGCCAGAACGCTGTGCTGGCGCTGTCGCTGCTGCCAAAAGGGAGCATGATCACAGGAAGCGCTGCGATCAGCAGGATGATCTGAACCTTGTTCTGCAATCCGAGAACGCACAGTGCCGCCGCAGCCCCGATAGCCAGCGGCCGCCAGTTGCCGGCGCGGCGCGCGACCGCGATCAGCAGCATCAATGCGAGCGTGAAGAGACAGGCCGCGATCAGTTCGCTGCGAAGGATGCGCATGTGGACGGCCATGCCGCCGGAGAATGCGAATGCGAACGTCGCGAGCAATGCGATCCGCCAGTCGGTAAAGATGCGCCGGGCCAGAGCCGCAAAGCCGATGACGAAGATGGTTGCGGTCAGCCATGCCACGATGCGGCCGGCGCGAACGGCTTGCGTCATCGCGGCATCGAAGGCGGGCACGTTCAGCGCCGAGGGGATCGACGACAGTTTCCATGCATCGAGCAGCCCCAGCGAATGCATCGCCTGAAACCACCACTTCACCGACAGGATGGTGAAGTAGGACGGGTGATCGAAGAACGCCTGCGGCTTTCCATCGTTCATCACGAGCGCGTTGTAGACGATCATGAAGTCCATATCGGCATTACGCCAATAGATGACGAAATAGCCGGCGAGGAAAAATGAGAGGGCGAGGCCGACCAAAATCACGGCCATGCCGCCGTTCCAACCGAATGGCGTCAGCCGCGAAAACGCATCGCGCGGCTGGTCTTTCGGGATGGGAGCGGTGGGGGGCTGGCTATCGGATGAGGCTGTCATGATCGGCGCGTTCTAGCTTAACGCGCCGCCCAAAGCCAACCGGGTTCCAGAGGCCATTTAGCGCAGCGGGACGATGAAATCCGTGCCGCGTCCCGTCTCGTCGCCAAGACCGCGATCCGAGACGGTGATCGATCCACCGGGCGCGAGGGCCGAGGCGATCCGCGTCATGGTCTCTTTGGGGATGGTCAGGCGGTCGAGCGCCTCGGTTGGCGATGACGGTTGGGCAGGGGCTGCCGCTGGCGCAACCGGCTCGCCGCGCCTGCGCCGGGGAGTCTCTTCCGCCGCGCGGATGGGGGCCGGGAGCGAGACCACGGACCAGCGCAGAGCCTCGGCGTCATCCTTGTCGGCGCGGACCGTAAAGACGTGGGTGCCGAGCGGGCGGTCGGGTGCAGCAATCGTGACCGGCGCTTCGAACCAAGGCTCGAAATTCTGCCGGACGTAGATCTTGTTTTCCTTAGCGCTGACGAAGGCGGCGACATGCCCTGTGCGCGGCTTGACCGGCCCGATGAATTCGGCAGAGCCCTCAGGTGCAACCGCCACCGCGACCGGCGTTGGTGCGGCGCTATCGGTCACACGGGTCTGATCCTTATCGGTCTTCGGAGCCTCGGATTTTTTGTCGGCAGGCTTTGCGTCGGGAGACTTGTCGCCAGCTGCCTTGTCGTCGGAAGCACCGGCGTCTCCATCGGCGCTTTTCGCGGCATCGTCCTTCGCTACGGCGCAATCTTTCTGTGCGTTCGGCGACGGAGTCTTGGCATTCTCCTTAGGCCCGTCCTTGGCCGCTTCGGGCTCCGGCGTAACGCCGCCACGGCCTGCATCCCAGGAACCGCCGCCGCGGCTGGCATCCCATGCCTGCGCAACGACGCTGTCCGCGTCGCTCTTTTGCGGCAGTGCGCCGCTGGCGTCAGCCGTGCGAATGGGCGCGTCTTCGGCGATCGACGTCAGCCGCAATTGCAGCTTGTCGTGGGAAGCCGCGTCGACAATTGACGACCGGTCGGACTTCGGCGTGGTCTCGGCGTGCTTCTCCGGCTCCGTCGTGGCGGCCAAAGGCTTTGTGCTCGGCTTGCGAGTGGCGAGCAGCGGATGGGAAAAATCAGCAGGCGAGATTTCACCGGGCGTGATGATCACGCGCGCGCCCATGCGGGTCCAGCCCCACATCCGCATCGCGAAATTCATTGGCATGCGGATGCAGCCGTGCGAGGCCGGATAGCCGGGCAGAACGCCTGCATGCATCGCCACGCCTGACCACGTGATGCGCTGCATGTAAGGCATCGGCGCGCCGCTGTAGATGTTCGAGCGGTGATACTTGTTCTTCTGGATGACGCTGAACACGCCCATCGGAGTCGAATGGCCGCGCATGCCGGTCGAGACCGGCGATTCCGCGAACAGGCCGTTCTGGTCGTAGAGCTTCAAGGTCTGCCGATCGATCGAGATCGCGACCACGATCGGGCCGACTGGCTTTGCGGTGTCCTTCGGGGCATCGGGCAGTTTCTGTTTGGTGCGAGCGATGCGCGGGCGACGCGGCTCGAAGTGCCGCTGCGGCTCGCCGTAGTAAGCGGCTCCGGGATCCATGGGCCAATAGACCTGGGCATCGGCCGGCAGCGCAAATCCTGCGGTCAGTGCCGCGGCGAGCCATGCGGTCTGCAGGCTCACAGACCGGGCCGGACGGGAACTGATGTCACTGCCAAAAGGGGAGGTGGTGCTGACCGTTTTCTGCTGGTGGTCCAGGGTAGGTAGCTTATTCCGGTACACGCGAAATTCCTCAATTGATTCCAGTATTAGTGTCGCCAATAGGCTGAATGTTCATTGCCGTTCGGCCTCGATACCGCATTCTGCGTGATTCACGGTGCCGAAATGCTAGCCGTTGAGCCTTCAAAAGCGCTTAACGGCGACTTATCCGCAGTCACAATCCCGTGCCTTCCAACGGGGGCCATGCCACCCCACATGAGGGGTTCCGGTGCGGGGCAGCCGCGCCGGAACCGTTCTGAAGACCCCTTCCTTGGAGCTTTCCGATGCCTTTCCGTCCAACCCGACTGACAGCCGCCGCGCTGTTGGCCACCGCCTTCGCGTGGCTGGCCACAACGCCACTGGCCGCGGCCGATGAGCCGGATCTGATCTTCCGGCGCTCGACCGTGTTCAAGTTACTCAGCCCGGATGACAAACTTGCTACCTACGGTGTCGATGACCCGGTGGTTGACGGCGTGGCCTGTCATTTCACCGTGCCGGAGAAGGGCGGTTACAAGGGCTGGCTCGGGCTGGCCGAACAGGTCTCCGACATCTCGCTGGCCTGCCGCCAGATCGGGCCGATCCGCTTCAAGTCCAAGGCGCCGCAGGGCGAGGACATGTTCCGGCAGCGCCGGTCGCTGTTCTTCAAGAAGATGCAGATCGTGCGCGGCTGCGACCCCAAGCGGAACGTACTGGTCTACATGGTCTATTCCGACAAGCTGATCGACGGTTCGCCGAAGAACTCGACGTCCTCCGTGCCGATCATGCCGTGGGGCAGCAACGACACCATCCAGAAATGCGGTGACTTCATTTCGGGGTAGACGCGTTTTGCGACGCAGCTTGCCTTTGCCTTTCGGTTGATCGACGCTCGATGCAGCGACAACGAAAATCAAAAGGGTGGACATCATGCGTCTCGAAAAAAAGGTTGCGCTGGTGACGGGAGGCGCATCGGGTTTTGGCGCGGCCATTGCGCGTCGTTTTGTCGATGAAGGCGCGAAGGTCGTCATCGTCGATCTGAACGGTGAGGGCGCGGCGCGCGTTGCCGCGAATACCGGCGGGGCTGTCTCGCTGGCAGGCGATGTGTCGAAGCGGCACGACATCGACAGGGCCGTCGCGACCGCCGTCGAAACATTCGGTCGGCTCGATATCGTGGTCAACAATGCGGGCTGGTCGTTTCGCAACAAGCCGATCATGGACGTGACGGAAGACGAGTTCGACCGCGTCTTCGCCGTCAACGTCAAATCGATCTTTCACATGACCAACGCGACGGTGCCGCTGATGCGCAAGCAGGGCGGCGGCTGCATCATCAATATCGGCTCGACCGGCGGCATCCGGCCGCGTCCGGGCCTGACTTGGTATAACGGCTCGAAGGGCGCGGTGAACCTGCTGTCGAGCGCGATGGCGGTGGAACTTGCGCCGGACAAGATCCGGGTCAACTGCGTCGCGCCGGTGATGGGCGAAACCGCGCTGCTCGAAAGCTTCATGGGCGTGCCGGACACGCCGGAGAACCGCGCGAAGTTCATCGCGACCATTCCGCTCGGCCGCATGTCGCAGCCTGACGATATCGCCAAGGCGTGTGTGTATCTGGCGTCGGACGATGCCGACTTCATCACCGGCGTGGTGCTGCCGGTAGACGGCGGCAGGACGATTTAGGTGGATTTTATAGAAGATCACAGGCCGTCATTGCGAGGAGCGTTAGCGACGAAGCAATCCATATCTTGGACAGAAGAATGGATTGCTTCGCGGAATTTATCATCGGACGGCGCTTTGCGCCGATCCGTTGGCTCGCAATGACGAATAGAAAATCTACCTCTTGCCCTTGCGATCGACGCATTTCTTGGAGCGTTCGACGCCCGCTGCGGTCAGTCGCATGCCACTGACTTCCTTGATCTGCCCCGCGGGGCACGAGCCGTCGTCGACATAAATCTTCTGGCCGAGCCGAAGTTCGGTGATGTCGGATTCGCGTCCGACAATGTCGGCGCACGCGGCGCCGATCAGCGCCACCGAGGCAATCGCGCCAAGCAACAGCGCGCGCGGGAAGAATGTCGCGGTCATTCGAGCCTCACTTGCTTTGAATCTTCACGCCGCCCGGACCGACGTTGATCTGCAATCCCTCCGGCTTCTTGTTGTCCTGATAGACCTTGTAGCCGAGTACGGCGACCGCGATGACGAGGGCCCCGACGACGGCGTAGAGTATATTGCGATTGTCCATGTGGTCTCTCCAATGCGTCAATGCGAAACGGTCGATGAAAACAGATTGATGGTGCCGACGCCGGCAATGATCAGCGCGAGGCCGATCACGGCGGGCATGTCGAGCTTCTGGCCGAACCAGACGAGACCGACGAGTGTGATGAGCACGATGCCGAGGCCGGACCAGATCGCATAGGCGATCCCGACCGGCATGGTCCGCAGGACCAGCGACAGGAAATAAAACGACGCCGCGTAGCCGATCGCTGTCAGGATCAGCGGCTTCGGCTTGGTGAACTGCTCCGACGCCTGCAGCGCGGAGGTTCCGATCACCTCAAGAATGATCGCGATGATGAGGTAGACGAAGGTCATGCCTCATCGTAGTCGGGCGGCCGTGATTCTGGTAGGCGCGGATGCCCCCCGCGGACTTACGGCGGCGTTTAGTGCTTCGCGACAGTGTCCCGGACTTCGGTGCAACACGCCGGGCATTCATAGACGAAGTCGACCCTCGCCAGATCCCAGTGAGGATGCACCTCCCTGATTTCCATGGGAAGGCTCTGGCAGCTTGGACACACGGTCATGGCCGCATGAAATATCTGCTGCTTGCGGTGATGCTGTGCGTAGGCTGGCATGATTGCTCTCCTTATATTTTGGGAGCTCATTTTCATCGCCGGCGATTAAGTCATCGATTGTCGCCGATGATGCGCCATCCTATCGCGCAAGCCCTAAACACCTCATCAACTCTTGCGAACGCACAAAGAACATCCGCACAAACTCGGCGTGTGTGACCAAATCTACACAGTTTGTGCCTTGGTTCGGTCATATTGTGATTGGGCTTTTGCGACATCGCTCATGTGCTGCTCCGCCCAGATGCGCAAGCCGTCAACGGTGTCGCTCAATGTGCGCCCCAGCGGCGTAATCGAATACTCCACCGTCACCGGAACGGTCGGCGTCACCTTGCGCTTCACGAGACCGTCACGCTCCAGTCCCTTCAGAGTCTGCGACGCCATCTTCTGCGTCAGTCCGCCGATCTCGCGGCGCAGTTCGTTGAAGCGCCATGGCCTGCGCGACAGCAGGATCAGCAACAATACGGTCCACTTGTCGGCGATGCGGTCGAGCACCAGCCGGGTCGGACAATCCTGCGCGTAGGGATTCGTCGGCCAGTTTCCGCGCGGAGCCTTGTTTCCACGCGCAGGTTTGGCGGGTGGTTTCTCAAAGGGGACCATGTCTCGGAAAAGTGCCTTCTTCACAGCAGCGTCGCGAGCGGGCATCTGATGTCCATTCGTTAGTTGGTATCCATTGGATACCACATCACGCAAGGGACGCAAATCATGAAAATCGCTTTGATCGGCGCGACCGGCCAGGCCGGCGCGCCCATTCTTAAGGAACTCACCAGCCGCGGCCATCAGGTCACGGCCATCGTCCGCAATCCCGAGAAGGTTCAGGCGCAGGCCAATGTCACGCCGAAGAAGGGCGACGTGTTCGACAAGGATGGGCTCGCCGCGCTGCTTAAAGGGCACGAGGTGGTCATCAGCGCCGTGCACTTTCTGCAGAGCGATCCGCAGATGCTGATCGATGCGGTGAAGGCGGCAGGCGTGAAGCGTTATCTGGTGGTCGGCGGCGCGGGCAGTCTCGAAGTTGCGCCCGGCATTGCGCTGGTGTCGACGCCCGAATTTCCGGCGGCTTACAAGGACGAGGCCACCAAGGGCGGTGAGTTTCTCAAGTTGCTGCGGCAGGAGAAAGAGCTCGACTGGACGTTTCTCTCGCCGTCGGCGCTGTTTTTCGACGGTCCTTGTACCGGCACATTCCGCCTCGGCAAGGATCAGCTTCTGACCACGGAGAAGGGCAGCAGCATCTCGTTCGCGGACTATGCGATCGCGCTCGCGGATGAAGTCGAGAAGCCCGCGCATTCCCGCCAGCGGTTCACGGTCGGGTATTGATCCTCGCAGATCCGCCGCATCAGGTGTGGCGGCCGACGGCGACAAATGCCTTCGGTGCACTACGACCGCGCAGTTTTCCCTTTTGGAGAACTGGCCGTCCCTCCGATGAGTTGTACGGCAATCCAGCAGACCGAACCCGCGAGCGGTATGGGTGCGAGCGGCGCAAAGAGAAGAAGACCAATGCCGGAGTCGGGATCAAGAAAGCGGGGATATGAACCGAACCAGAGCGGCATGCTGAGCACGGCCTGAACTATACCGATGCCTTGACCCGCATCGAAGACGTTGGACACCATCTCGGGAGCTAGGAAGAACAGCGGCACGTTGAGTAAGGACATCACGGCTGCGGAAAGCCACATCGCAGACCGGGCCGACCGAAAGTCCGGTGCCAGCCGGCAGGTCACATACAAAACAACAAATCCCCAGTTCATGACCGCGAAATCAACGGGGAGCTGAACAATGAATGTTGAAAATCGGTATCCGGATGGTCCGGCCTGCAACAGACCAGACTTGTAGCCAAGATAGAGAAGCGTGGCGATTGCGCTTGGACCGACAGAAACCGTCAAGAACGCAATCAGGGGAACTTGAGTCCAGGCGAGCGACCGGGCGTTTGCAGAGACTGCGTGTCGTCCTTTGTAGAATGCGAGCAATATCGCCAGCAGCATCGCTGCGAGGGCTGAGTGTTTAAATAGGTCGGACATCAGAAGCATTGTGTCACGCTTGTCTTGAGCAGGATGGCTGGAACAGATCGCCCCGTTCGTCACCCATCTTTAGCGGCAGCTACGGAGAAATCATTAGTCGTTGCTTCGCCGAATGAGGTTCAATCGGCAGCCAGCAGCCTCTGGAATGCTTACCTCCAAGGTCATCGCATCCCTTCCAACGGTCCCTTAAAACTGGCTACACTCATGCCCATAATCCGCGCGGCAGACGCGGGCATGAAGGGACGGACGCGATGGACGCCAAAACAACCTCGAACGAGGTCCAGCGCCGCATTCTCGATGCGGTGGACGAGGCCTTCGACCGGCAGCTTGAGACGACGAAACAGTTCTCGGCCATTCCTTCGACGCGCGGCGCGGAAGGCCCGTGTCAGGACATGATGCACGACCTGTTGCGCGAACGCGGCTACGAGGTCGATGACTGGCATATCAACGTCGATGACCTGAAGGACCTGCGCGGCTTTGGTCCGATTGAGCATGACTTCTCCCGCGCGCGCAGCGTGGTCGGCACCTATCGTCCGGCGCGCGAGGCGGGCCGTTCGCTGATCCTGCAGGGTCACTGCGATGTGGTGCCCGCCGGGCCGCTCGACATGTGGGACGCGCCGCCGTTCTCTCCGGTGGTGAGGGACGGCTGGCTCTATGGCCGCGGCGCGGGCGACATGAAGTCCGGCACCATCGCCGCGCTCTACGCACTCGATGCGCTGCGCGCGGCAGGACTCAAGCCGACGGCGCGTATCCATTTTCAGTCCGTGATCGAGGAGGAGAGCACCGGCGTCGGGGCGCTCTCGACGGTGCAGCGCGGCTATCGCGCCGACTGCTGTTTCATTCCCGAGCCGACGGGCGGCAGGCTGGTGCGCTCGCAGGTCGGGGTGATCTGGTTTCGCCTCAAGGTGAGGGGCAAACCGGCGCATGTTTACGAGGCGGGCATCGGCGCCAACGCCATCAAGGCGGCGTATCATCTGCTTCACGCGCTTGAAGCGTTGGAAGAGGACTGGAACAGACGCGCCGCCAGCGACAGGCATTTCAGGGTTGTGAAGCATCCGATCACGCTCAATCCCGGCATCATCAAGGGCGGCGACTGGGCGTCCTCGGTGCCGGCGTGGTGCGATGTCGATTGCCGGATCGCGGTGCTGCCCGGCTGGTCGATCGCCGATCATCAGGCCGAGATCGTCGCGTGCGTGGAAGCGGCCGCATCGCGGCATCCGTTCCTGGCCAAGAACCCGCCGGTGGTGGAGTGGTCCGGCTTCCTGTCCGAAGGCTATGAACTGACCGGTGCGGATGAATCCGAAGCCGTGCTGCGTTCGGCCTGCGAGACCGTCTATGGCGGCCCGATGAAGGAACTCGCCTTCACGGCGCTGACCGATACGCGCTTCTATGGCCTCAACGCCGGTATCCCGAGCCTGTGCTTCGGCGCCAATGCCGAGGCGATGCACGGTTTCAACGAACGGGTGGAAATCGAATCGCTGCGCAAGACCACGCGGGCCATTGCGCTGTTCGTCGCGAACTGGTGCGGCGTGGAAACCGCATGATCAGGTGCTTCATCTGTCACTTTAAGTCGCTGACCGGCGCGAAAGCAGCTTCAAGCTTTACATTAACAACGGGAGGGGCGGCGTGACCCTGCTTGAGATGATCCAGTCGCGGCCGATGCCGTTCGCCGTCCTGATGGGTGTCACCTTCGTCGAGGCCGCCAAGGACAAGGTGGTCGCCACCATGGTGGTCCGTGAGGACCTTTGCACCCTGGGGCATTCGATCCATGGCGGCGCGGTGATGGCCTTTGCGGACTCCGTCGGGGCGGCCGCCACCGTCATCAACCTGCCACCCGACGCCAAGGGCACCACCACCATCGAGAGCAAGACCAATTTCGTCGGCGCGGCGAGGGCTGGCGTGACCGTCCGGGCGACCACCACCGCGATCCATCTCGGGCGGCGCACTCACGTCTGGCAGACCCGTATCGAAACAGAAGAGGGCAAGCTGGTCGCCGTGGTGACCCAGACCCAGATGATCCTGTGATAAATTAGCCGCGAACAGCGAATTATCGGCTAAAACAGGCCCGGAAATGCCGCCGGAACCCGCCTGAACAAGCGACTGTGAGTTCAGCGGCGTTGCGTCGCAGCGGCAGATTCAGCTAGATCAGCCCCAGACTGAAAGCGTGAAGACAACTGGTCTTTCCCGCAGGCGCAACGTTGCGCCTGCCGACCGAGAAAAACATAAGATGAATGCGCTTGTCCGGATTGCCCTGAGCCGACCCTATACGTTCGTCGTGCTCGCGCTCCTGCTTCTGATTGTGGGGCCACTTGCGGCTCTGCGCACGCCGACCGACATCTTCCCGGAAATCCGCATCCCGGTGATCGGCGTGGTGTGGCAGTACACCGGCCTGCCGCCTGACCAGATGTCTGGCCGCATCGTGACGCCGTTCCAGCGCGCGCTGACCACGACCGTCAATGACATCGAACATATCGTCGCCAATTCCTACAACACCTACGGCGTCATCAAGATCTTCTTCCAGCCGAACGTCGATATCCGCACCGCCAACGCACAGGTCACCGCGATCGCGCAGACCATGCTCCGGCAATTGCCCGCCGGTTCGACGCCGCCGCTGATCCTGAACTACAGCGCGTCGACCGTGCCGATTATCCAGCTTGCGCTCGGCGGCGAGGGGCTGACCGAACAGAACATGTTCGATATCGCCACCAACCAGTTGCGAACGCCGCTGGTCACCGTGCCGGGGGCCGCGATCCCATGGCCGTTCGGCGGCAAGCAGCGTCAGATCCAGCTCGACATCAATCCCACGGCGATGCAGGCGCTCGGTCTGTCGGGACAGGACGTCGCCAACGCCCTTGCGGCGCAGAACCTGATCACACCGGTCGGCACCCAGAAGATCGGCAATTTCGAATACAACATCCAGCTCAACAACGCGCCGCGCAAGATCGAGGAACTCGGCAACCTGCCGATCAAGGTGGTCAACGGCGCGACGGTCTATATCCGCGACGTGGCGCAGGTGCGCGACGGCAACCCGCCGCAGACCAACATCGTTCACGTCGATGGCACCCGCTCCGTGCTGATGATGGTGCTGAAGGCGGGCGCGACATCGACGCTCGATATCATCTCGGGCATCAAGCAGAAGATTATCGATACCAAGGATCAGTTGCCGGAGCAGTTGCGGGTCAATCTGCTCGGCGACCAGTCGATCTTCGTGCGCGGCGCCATCGCCGGGGTCGCCTTCGAAGGCGTGCTGGCGGCGGCGCTCACCAGCATCATGATCCTGCTGTTCCTGGGAAGCTGGCGCTCGACGATCATCATTGCGATCTCTATTCCGCTGTCGGTGCTCGGGGCGATCATCTGTCTGGCGGCGATCGGCGAGACGCTCAACATCATGACGCTCGGCGGTCTGGCGCTGGCGGTCGGCATCCTGGTCGACGACGCAACGGTGACCATCGAGAACATCAACTGGCATCTGGAGCAGGGCAAGGAGGTCGAGGAATCGATCCTCGACGGCGCGCGGCAGATCGTGACGCCGGCCTTCGTGTCGCTGCTCTGTATCTGTATCGTGTTCGTGCCGATGTTCTTCCTCACCGGCGTCTCGCGCTTCCTGTTTGTGCCGATGGCGCTTTCGGTGATCTTCGCGATGATCTGGTCGTTCATCCTCTCGCGCACGCTGGTGCCGACGATGGCGAAGTACCTGCTGCACAAGCACATCCATCATGAGGAAGGCGAGAAGCCGCCGACCCGAAACCCGCTCGTTGCCTTCCAGCGTGGCTTCGAAGCCCGGTTCGAGACATTCAGGGCGGGCTATTACGGCCTGCTGCAGATGGCGCTGGCGCACCGCAAGGTGTTCGTCACGGGCTTCCTCGCCTTCGTCGGATTGTCATTTCTGCTTGTGCCGTTCCTTGGCCGCAACTTCTTCCCCGCGGTGGATACGGGCCAGATCCTGATCCACGTCCGCACCCAGATCGGGACCCGCGTCGAGGAAACGGCCAACAAGCTTGCTGACATCCAGAAGGTGATCCGGCAGGTGATCCCGTCCGACAAGATCGACACCATGGCCGACAACATCGGCATGCCGATCTCGGGCATCAACCTGACCTACAACAACACCGGCGTGATCGGTCCGCAGGACGGCGACATCCAGATCAAGCTCAAGGAAGACCACAAGCCGACCGAAGAGTATGTCCGAGAGTTGCGCGAAAAGCTGCCGCGCGAATTCCCGGGCGTTTCGTTCGCGTTCCTTCCCGCCGACATCGTCAGCCAGATTCTCAACTTTGGCTCTCCCGCACCGATCGACATCCAGGTACGCGGCGCGAACACGGCTGAGAACTTCAGGTACGCCAACGATCTGTTGCGCCGGATCAAGCTCATTCCGGGGGTCGCCGACGCCCGCATCCAGCAGTCGCCGAGCAGCCCGAGCTTTGAGGTCAACGTGGACCGCACCCGCGCGCAGTATGTCGGTCTCACCGCGCGCGACGTCACCAACAGCATGGTGGTCAACCTCGCCGGAAGCTCGCAGGTCGCGCCGACGTTCTTTCTCGATCCGAACAACGGCGTGTCCTATTCGATTGTAATGCAGACGCCGCAGTACCAGATCGACTCGCTGAACAAGCTGGAGGCCTTGCCGATTTCCTCCGCCGGCATAGCCACAGCGCCGATGCTGGGCGGCATCGCGGACATCAAGCGCTCCACATCGAGCGCCGTGGTGTCGCAGTACGACATCCAGACCATGGTGCAGATTTTCGCCACGCCGCAGGGCCGCGATCTCGGCGCGGTGGCCGCCGACATCAACAAGGCGATCGCGGAGACTGCAAAGGATCTTCCGCGCGGCAGCCGCGTGGTCCTGATGGGTCAGGTGGAAACCATGAACAGCGCGTTCGCGGGCCTGCTGTTCGGCCTGCTCGGCGCGATTGTGCTGATCTATCTCCTGATCGTGGTGAACTTCCAGTCCTGGTCCGATCCGTTCGTGATCGTCTCGGCGCTGCCTGCCGCGCTTGCAGGCATCGTCTGGATGTTGTTCGCAACCCACACCACGCTGTCGGTTCCGGCGCTGACAGGCGCCATCATGTGTATGGGCGTCGCGACCGCGAACTCGGTTCTGGTGATCGCGTTCGCCCGCGAACGCCTTGACGAACTCGGCGATCCGGTCGCCGCCGCGCTCGACGCCGGCTTCGTCCGGTTCCGGCCTGTGCTGATGACGGCGCTCGCCATGATCATCGGCATGACGCCGATGGCTCTCGGAATGGGTGAGGGCGGCGAGCAGAACGCGCCGCTCGGCCGCGCCGTGATCGGTGGCCTGATTTTCGCAACAACCGCCACATTGCTGTTCGTGCCGGTCGTGTTCAGTATGGTTCACAAGAAGCAGCCCGCGACATCCGCGACGGCGCCGGAGATGGTTCATGCAACCTGACAAGACCACACAAGTCTCACCGCGCAAGCTCAGGCTCTATGGCACCGTCGCCATAGGCGTGCTCGCAGCCGTGGTGGTTACCGGGATTATCACCCGCTCGAAGGGCGACGCCAATCTCAAGGAATGGACCGACGCGCAGGCAGTTCCGTCGGTCGCTGTTGCGCTGCCGGGCACCAAGCCGCTCAGCGCGACGCTCGATCTGCCGGGACGTCTGGAAGCCTATTCGCGTGCGCCGATCTACGCGCGTGTCAGCGGCTATCTCAAGAGTTGGGATGCCGACATCGGCGCGCAGGTTACGGCCGGACAGAAACTCGCCGAGATCGAAGCGCCGGACCTCGATCAGCAGTTGTTGCAGGCGCGCGCGGATCTGGCGAATTCGCAGGCCGCAGCGAAGCTGTCGGCTGCCACGCTTGCCCGCCGCAAGACGCTCCTGGCGTCGAACTTCGTTTCGCAGCAGGAAATCGATGAGCGTTCGGCCGACCTCGCCAGCAAGGAAGCGCAGGTCAACGCGATGAAGGCGAACGTGCAGCGGCTTGAAGCGCTCGCGAGCTACAAGAACGTCACCGCGCCGTTCGATGGCGTCGTCACCGAACGCAACACCGACGTGGGCGCGCTGATCAACGGTGGCACAGGTTCGGGCGCGGCGATGTTCGTGGTGTCCGACGTCAAGAAGCTGCGTCTGTATGTGAACGTGCCGCAGAGTTATCTGCCCGGCATCAGGATGGGCGCGAAGGCGACGGTAACGGTACCGGAATATGCGGGGCGCACATTCCCGGCGACCATCGAGGCTTCATCGCAGTCGGTCGACGTGTCATCCGGCACGACGCGGATGCAGCTTGCCATCGAGAACCCCAAGGGCGAATTGCGCCCCGGCGCTTTCGCCAACGTCAAGCTGGCGCTCGCGAGCGAAGCCCAGCCCCTGAGCATTCCGGCCAGCGCGCTGGTGTTCAACAACAGCGGCTTGCGTGTCGCGACCGTCACGGCTGGCGACAAGGTGCTGTTCAAGACCGTCACCATTGCACGCGACCTCGGCCGCGAGATCGAAATCGCCACCGGCCTTTCGCCGGATGACCGGATCATCGTGACGCCGCTCGACGGCATCGCGGATGGCGATCAGGTCCGCATCGCTGGCGGCAGCAAGGACAGTAAGGACGGCAAGCCCCGGACCAGTTCCAACGCCACCACCAAGACCGAGTAGCTCGCCTTCCTTTGGATGAGCCTGGTTCCAGGGACCGCTCTAGATTGCGTGAGCTTTTTGTCGCGGTTCACCTGTCCGGAAAACCTCTACGGTGAACCGTGGAGAATCTCATGCAATCACTTCTTGAAGCGGCAGGCGGTTTCCGGCTCGGCCCTCATCTTGTCGCGTTGACGATAGCCTACGTGCTGGCGTTGCCGATCGGCTGGAACCGGGAAAAGGAAGAGCGCAGCGCTGGCTTGCGTACTTTTCCGCTTGTCGCGCTGGCGACCTGCGGCATCGTGCAGGCCACCGAACACATTCTCGCAGGTCACCCCGAAGGCACGGCACGGATCATCGAGGGCCTGATGACCGGCATGGGCTTCATCGGCGGCGGCGCGATCCTCAAGACCGAGAATACCGTGCGGGGTACCGCGACGGCGGCAAGCCTGTGGGCTACGGGCGCGACCGGTGCGGCGGTCGGACTTGGCGCTTATGACGTCGCGGTGGTCATTTCCCTGTTCACCTTCCTGACGCTCTGGCTGCTCGTCCCCTTGAAGCAGGAAGCCAAGAAGTAAGTCCGCGCGGTGTGAGCACGCCGGACGACTTCGATTGGGGTGGTCGGACTATCGGCCGACCTTACCCGGGTAGCCGGGATTGGACGTGCTATCGCCGGGCAGACCGCTCGGGGATGCGCCAGTCCCGATCCTGCCGGGCGTCGATGTGTTCGGCACGCCGGGCTGATTGATGCCGGTACTGCTGCCGGTTGTAGCCGGCGGCGCGGGAGCCGCTGCGGGTGGTGGGGTTGCGGGAGAAACGCCAGGCGAACCGGCGGCCGAGCCGCCGGGCGACGAAGGCGGGGCGACCTGGGCAGATGCCGCAAGAGTCGATGCCGCAAGCGCAGCGGCGACCAGCGTTGTCAGAAGCAATTTACGTCGCATTAGAACCTCCGTTGCTACAGGAGGCCCAACACATCGCGCGGTGCACCGTTCCGGATCAGCCGCGCGATGCCTTCATGAGTGCCATGCCGTGAAAATAATCATCGTGCCGCTGTTCGTGTCTTGGAACATTCACCAAAAAAGCGCATTGTGAGTTCCGTCGGCTTTTGGATCAGCGTCATGCGTACCGTCGTCGCTCTCGCACTTCTTTGCACAGTGTCCGCGCCTTGCCTGGCGCAGGAAATGTCACCCAATTTTCTGAAAAAAGAACCTTATTTTCTCTCGCCATGGTCCGTCGTCTATGTCGACAACGGCAGCTGTGGCGTGGGGAAGGTGCTGAAGGTGACGGGCGCTCTTGGTGCGCTCCGCCGCAAGAAAGCCTGTGTCCCGATGGGACGCGAGCAGGCATCGCGGGCTATCGCTATCCCTTGATAGCCGCCTAAGCGCTGCGCTTTTTCCATAGCTCGACCAGCGGCCCATGCGATCCGTAGACCGGATCGCTGTCCGGCAACGCAACCTCCGGAATGCTCTGGATCGCGAGACGATAGTTTTCCGGGGTCGGACGCCAGATCTGCATCTGCGGGCCGGGCGGGTAGGCGCCTACCACAACGAAATCGTCGCTGGCCGACAGACGCTGATGCCCTGTGCCTGCCGGCAGGATCGCCACGTCGCCTTTTCTGATCTCGAAGTCCTCGCCGTGGTCGCCGCCGAAACGCACCAGCGCACGGCCACGTGCGACGCCCAGCACTTCGTGCACAGTCGCGTGATAGTGGAGGTAGTCGAAAATGCCGTTGCGCCAGGTCTGGCCCCAGCCGTTGGCGATGAAGGTATCCTCGACCACCTGCTCCGGATTGTCGTGATCGACGGCCAGCGCGCCCTTGTAAAGCAGGAACGGCAGCGAATTGTTCGGGACCAGTCCATCGTCCGGGAAGACGAAGGACACCGGATTGATCTTGAACGATGGCGTCGATGGGTCCGAGTCATACGTCGCAGTCATGGGTCCGAATCCATGGTTCTGTCATCAGATGGGGGATTTTGCCGGCGGCGAATGCCCGCGTGGCCGCCTCAGATACAACGCGGCCACGGCGGCTATGTTCCCGCCGACTTGCAGGTCACCCGCGACCAAAAGCAGAGGGCGCCGCGAGTGATCGCGACGCCCTGATCATGACAGAAGCCTGATGCGAACGCGGCGTCAGTCAGCCTTCACGACGTCGCCGAGCTGATCCCAGCTCTTGCCGTTCCAGCGCTGCATCTGCATCTGCGTATAGGCCTGATTCACCTCGGGTGTCGTGTTGATCTTGATGCCGGGCAGAACCGTCGGCAGCGCAAAGTCCTTGAAGTTCTTGGTCTGCTTCACGATGTTTTCGCGCGACAGATCGTTGCCTGCTTGCTTGATAAGCTGCTCCAGGATCATGCCCTGCTGATATCCGAACAGGTAGTTCTGGTCGGACAGATCGGCGCCAGGGAGATACTTCTGCGCGAAGGCCGTGAAATCCTTCACGCCCTGATCGTCCTTCCACTTCGGATCGGTCGCATCCTTCTGGAAGCCTGCGGTCAGAACGCCGGTGACCTTGTCCAGACCGACCGGCACGAAGGTATTGCCGATCGAGGCCGCGACGAAATTGACGAGCGTCAGCGGCTTCCATCCCATCTCGTTCATCTTGCGCAGCGCCTGCGCTGCGAACTTCGGAGTGCCCGCGATCAGAAGCGCGTCGGGAGCGGCTGCCTTCAGGTTGACGACCTGCGAGTCGACCGTCGGATCGGCGACTTCATAGGCAAGAGCGACCACCTTCGAGGCGAATTCGTCCTTGTAGATCGGCTTGAACGCGTTGACGAAGTCCTTTCCGAGGTCATCGTTCTGGTAAAGGATTCCGACCTTTGCATTCGGAAGCTGCGCCTTGAAGTATTTTGCGTAGACCTTGCCCTCGGTGTCGTAGCTCGGAAGCGAGGTCGTGGTCAGCGGATATTCCTTGGAGTCCGTGAACTTGGTCGCGCCTGTTGTGATGAAAGCGTCCGGGATCTTCTTTCCGGTGAGGTACTTGATCGTCGCAGAATTCGATGGCGTGCCGAGCTGACCGAACATGAACGAGACTTCGTCGCTCTCAATCAGCTTGCGGGTGTGTTCGACAGCCTTCGGCGGGCTGTAGGCATCGTCATAGGTAATGAGGTTGATCTTGCGGCCGTTGATGCCGCCACGATCATTCACCTGATTGACGTAGGCGATCAGGCCCTTGCCGGCGTTGCCGAGGGAGGAGGCCGGTCCGCTGAACGGGAAGGTGGCTCCGACCTTGATCTCGGTGGCGGTGACGCCCGGAGCGTCCGCCGCGACGGCAGCCGTGGTCAGCGTGAGCGATGCGGCCAGCGCGGCGAATAATATCCTCGACATAGTGATTTTCTCTCCCGTAAGCCGCCCGTCCATTCGATGCGGATCATTAGTTCAATTTTAGAACTTGAAACTAGCTTCGGCTAAAAGGCGGTGCAAGCGGAAAGAATCCACTGAGAAATGAGTTTTGTGCGACATAAAGGCCGCCGATTGCCGCGATGCAGCTCTTTCAGTATCAATTTTAGACTAAGAGACTGGCTCGGGAGGCGAAAGCACGGCATCGTCGAAGCGAAAGGACACGGCAGACCGGTCAGTCAAGGTCTGTTGAACCAGCTTGAGGCCGTCCGCCGTCGCGATGTTCGGTGAATTCGTAGCGGTCTCGGATCAAGGTGTTGAAGAAGTCACCTTTCGAGGGTGCCCGGCAGAACTGAAAGTAGACCTCGCCGGGAACGCCGAAATAGCTGTAGGACCGTCCGCTCGTGAAAGTGACGTGAAGCTCGCGCGCCGGCGCGTTATAATCGATGCGCGAAATCACGCTTGATGCGACCTGCGGCATGCGGCTCTCGAAGTTCCCGACCCCGCGAATATGGGGGCGCGGACGATCGATACCAGTCAAATGCCTGCCTATGTGTCCGAGACAGATCGGTCCGAGAGACGCCTGATGAGCCCAGCCACGGTCAAACCGAAAACCACCACCAAAACCAGGATCAAGCTGGAGCGGCCGCCGCTCTACAAGGTGATCCTGCTCAATGACGACTACACGCCGCGCGAATTCGTCGTCACGGTGCTCAAGGCGGTGTTTCGTATGGGCGCGGAGACGGCAAGCCGGGTGATGCTGACGGCGCATCAGAAAGGCGCCTGCGTCATCGCGGTCTATACGCGCGATGTCGCCGAGACCAAGGCCAAGGAAGCGACCGAGCTCGGGAAGGCCAAGGGCTATCCACTGTTCTTCACGACGGAGAAGGAAGAATAGGCGGGGCCGCTTTTCATCCGGTCAGCCTGCTGAAATCGTAAATCATGGCTGCCAGTCCAGGGCCTCGCCTTGCCTGCGCGCCGCTCCGGACGGTAGCGTGCGGCGATGACATCCGACCCTGCAACGATCCTGCCGCCATTGTTCGCGTGCCTCGAGACGCTCGGCGTTATCGCGCGTCACCTCGATCCCCAGGCCTTCGGTGAAGTGATGGAGGCGGTCGGCACGCCGGATGCGGCGTTGCGTGCGGCCTATTCGGACTTCAAGCCGTCCGATACATCGGACGACGTCGGCAAGCGGCTTGTCGCCGCAAGCGATGAAGCCCTGTCGGCGTTCGCAGAATTGCGTGCGGCGCTGGACGGCGGCGACATCCGCTCCGTATTCAAGGCCCTGCGCCATCTGCCGCGTGCGCAGGAGGCGCTTTATCCGCTCGCCTCGATGATTCCGGCGGTGAACGGCTTCTTTCTCGATTCATCCCTGCGCTCCGACGCCGACGTCCTTGCGCGCAGTATGCAGCCGCCGCGCGAGGGCGTGACCGGCGTGATGCACTTCAACAATGAGCCACGCACGCGCGGCGGCTTCTCGCTCTACGTGCCTGAAACCTACACGACTGATCGCGCGTGGCCGCTTGTGGTCGCGCTGCACGGCGGCAGCGGGCATGGCCGTGGCTTTCTCTGGAGCTGGCTGCGCGACGCGCGCAGCTTCGGTGCGATCCTTGTCGCGCCGACATCGGCAGGCAATTCGCTGGGCAGCACGTGGGCGCTGATGGGCGACGACAACGATACGCCGAACCTCGCGCGCATCGTGGAGCAGGTCAGCGCGCAATGGAATATCGATCCCGACCGGCGGCTGCTGACAGGCATGAGCGACGGCGGCACGTTCTGCTATGTCAGCGCGCTCGACAGCGGCTCGCCCTTCACGCATCTCGCGCCGGTGTCCGCGACATTCCATCCGATGCTGATTTCGATGGCCGACGCGCAGCGCATGCAGGGGCTGCCGATCTATCTGGTACATGGCGCGCTGGACTGGATGTTTCCGGTCGAAGTGGCGCGGCAGGCGCAGCGTGCGCTGAGCGCGGCGGGCGCGAACGTGACCTATCGCGAGATTGACGATCTCGCCCACACCTATCCGCGCGAGATCAACGCGCCGATATTGGACTGGCTGAAGGCATAGCGGTGCGGGCCGTTGTCGGGGTATAACAGATCATCAAGTGATCCGGGTTCCCGATGAAGCAGACCGCAGTTTCCATTGCACATATTTTCAGCATCGCCGCGCTCACGCTGATCGCCGCCGCCAATCACGCGCCGGCGCACGCGCAGTCGGCCGATCTGGTGCTGTGCGATCGGCTGGCCGCCGATCCCGCCGATCCGGACAAGCCTGCGGATGTGAAAGGCGTTGCCAGCGTCGCGGCGGCCGATGTCGCGACCGCAATCAAATTCTGCAAACAGGCGTCCGGATCGCGGCGCGCGATGTATCAGCTCGGGCGGGCCTATGCGGCGAACCGCCAGGGCGCGGAGGCCATCGGCGCGTGGCGCAAGGCCGCTGACAAGGGCAGCACGTCGGCGATGGTCGAACTCGGCGTCGCCTATGCGACGGGCGCAGGTATCGCGAAGGACGAAGCCGCCGCAGCAAAGCTGTTCGAGCGCGCGGCGCAGGGCGGCAATCCGCGCGGCGTCAGCAATCTCGCCGCGCTGTCGGGCAAGGGCGGTGCCGCGCCAGCGCCCGCCGACGCTGCACGATCGCGCAGTCTTCTGACAAAGGCGGCGGAGACCAACGCGGAAGCGCAGTTTCAACTGGGACTGATGTTGCAGGATGGCGTCGGCGGTCCGAAGGACGACGCCGGTGCGCGCAACCTGTTCGAGAAGGCGGCGGCGCAGGATCACCCCGGCGCGCTCGAGCGGATGGGCGCGTTCGCGAAGGAAGGCCGCGGCGGTCCGCAGGATTCCAGCGCAGCGAAAACCTACTACGAGAAATCCGCAGCGCTCGGCAACGAGGACGCCAAGGCGGCGCTCAAGCGTGCGGAATGTCCGTATGTGCTCAAGGACAAGTCGGGGAAGGTGGTCACCAACCTGTGCTTCTGACGGCGACGGAGTTGCGTCAGCGTTCGCCCGCTCTTTGTTCTCGCGCGATGTGTGAGCTGATCGCAGTTTCGGTTGCGCGAGGACGTGGCGTGCGCTCGGCAGGCTCGGGATTGAATCGGAAGATCTCCAGGCTGCGCAGATGCGTCGACGCCCGCGAGACGAACACCGGGGTGTCGCCCGCGATCGCCCGGATGGTCTCCGCGCCGCAGCCCGAACACGCATAGGTGAACTCGAGCTTGGTCATCGCCCAGCGCACGTCCATCACCTCCATGAGGTGGCGCCTGCAGTCCGGGCACACGATCACGGCCGGTTTCGCATCCCGGAGCGGCACGTTTTCGAGCATCTGAACTCTCCTTCCTGACCGAAGGACGGCGGACATACGCGTCTGACGGCCCCTGCGAAATCGCAAGCACCGGCGACGGCCGCAGTTTACCGCCATGCAGGGGGTAACTCCCGGGAACTGTTGCGATATGCACAGGAAAGGTGGGTCTGCTAGAGTGGTTCGGTCGGCATTGTCCACAGGGAGCGGGGATGCGAACCATGAAACTGCTTGTCGTGTGTCTTGCTGCGGCGCTTGCCGTTCTGGTCGATGCGGAGTCGTCTCCCTTGGCCGCACAGACCTTCCAGAGCTTCACCTGCGCGGATGGCGCGAGCTTCACGGCAGCCTTCCTGAAATACGATCCGAAGCAGGTCCATCTGCAACTCGATGGCAAGGCCGTCGCATTGAGGAAGCGGTTTACGCTGACGGGTGCGCGCTACACCGGGCGCGGCATCACGCTGACGATGAACAAGTCCGGCACCATTCTGCGGCATGGCAAGCGCGGGCCGACCGCATGTACCAAGCAGTGATGATGACACGCAGCGCTTAAAATGCAGCCACGACAAACTCTGGCCTCATTATCTCGCCACGCTTCCAGTACGCCGCAGGGTGGGGACTCGTCGGCGCAATGCGGGGTACTTGCGTAAAAATCTGAATCAACAAGGCCTTGACGGGCCATCGATGACTCATGGGTTCAACGGCCTGGGGAGGCGACATGAAATCAGCGAGGGAAGCCGCTGCGCGCAGCCTTGCGCATCTGGGAATTATCGCGGCCTTCGCGGTCATCGCCGTTGTGGTTTTCTTGCGCTGAAGCATCTCGAAAACTTCCGGTTGCGTCATGTATCGTCCGGGTTACGGTGATCCTGACGCAACAGGAGCCGTGACCCATGACCGACCGCATTCTCGTTCTCTACGGGTCTTACCGTTCCGACCGGATGGGTATTCGCCTTGCGGATTTCATCGTGAAGGGCTTGCGTGAGCGCGGCGCGGACGTCGAACTGATCGACGCAAAGGCCGTCGGCCTGCCGATGCTGGACCGGATGCGCAAGGAATATCCGAAGGGCGAAGCACCTGCGGCGATGGAAGAGCTGGCGCAGAAGATCATCGCGGCTGATGGTTTCGTGTTTGTCACCGGCGAATACAATTGGGGACTTCAGCCGGGCCTGAAGAATCTCACGGATCACTTTCTGGAAGAATGGTTCTGGCGGCCGGCGGCCATCGCCAGTTATTCGGCCGGACGGTTCTCCGGCGCGCGTGCGGCGCTGGCCTGGCACGGAACTCTGTCGGAGATGGGCATGGTGGTGACATCGAGCACCATCGCGGTCGGACCGATCGGGCAATCGCTGTCTGAGACAGGAGAGCCGACCGGGCCGGGCGGCGAGGCGCTCGCAAGATCGTTTCCGCGTTTCGCCGATGACCTGATGTGGTGGGTCGAGGCCGCCAAGACCCAGCGTGCGAAGAAAGCGCCGCCGTATTAGGGCGCGGACGCGGAATCTAACCCGTCGAAGGAGTCATCCGCCATGCATATCATTCGAAAACTTCGTGAGTCAGGCGACGCCACCGTGGCTGACTACGAAAATATTCTCGCCGCGAATGTTGTTTTTCACAGCCCGGTGTTGATACGGACCATTGAAGGTCGTGAGGTTCTTGCAAAGATCTTCGCGACCTCGACCACGCTACGAGAAGGTGCCTATACAGGTGAGTGGAAGTTGGACGACCGAAGAACCTTACTGAGATGGAAGGGAAAAATTCAGGGTCACGAGCTGGAAAGTTTCGATCTTATCGAAGAAAACGACGAAGGACTCATCGTTGATCGCACCATAGCTTTTCGTCCGATGCCCGCAGCGAAACTTTTCCGGGATGCCATGCGAACCGCTATGGGAGGCTCTATTCCAGACGATTTCTGGGAATATACAAACTAGAGTTTCAGTGGACCGGCGATGTTGTTCGCTGCGATGTTGGTCGTTTTCGGAGTGAAGCCGACATTTCGCGAGCCATGCTGACAGAACGAGTCCTGGTCTAAGGCTTGGGATCGCGCGCGATCAGCATAAACGCCGAGAGTGATGCGCCGATACAAAGCATCGCGGCGCAAACGCACGCGATCACGAACGCGGTGGGGAGGGAGGATCCCATCGTAGCCAGTACTCCGCCGATCAGCGCGGTTGTGACAAGGCCACCGGTGCGTGCGACCGCGCTGTTCAGCCCGGACGCCGCGCCGACATGATGCTCGTCCACCGACATCAGGACCGCAGTCGTCAACGGTGCGACGGCGCCTGCCATGCCGAGCGCGATGACAATCATCGCCGGCAGCACATCGCGCCAGTAGCTCTGTGCCGCGCCGATCCGCATCGCGAGCAGAAAGCCCAACGCGACGACAAGAGGCCCGATGATCAACGGCCACCGCGGACCGGTTTTGGCCGCGAATGCGCCCGCGAGCGGGGAGGCCACGGCGATCACCAGCGGCAACGGCAGCAGTGCCGCACCGGCCTGCGTTGCGGAGTAGCCGCCGGCCGTGATGAGCACGAACGGCACCAGCACGAACAGGCCGCCGAGCGCGCCGTAGAGCAGGAACGTCAGCAACGTGAGGCCGACGAAGCTCGGCGAGCCGAACAGCACCAGCGGCATCATTGCCCTGTCGCCGCGGCGATGCTCCGCCCACACGAACGCGATCAGGAATGCGCCCCCCGCCGCCATCAGCGCCGCGGCAAATGCCGACCAGCCGTGCGCGGAGCCTTCGGTCAGGGCCCAGGTGGTCAGCCCGAGCCCGAGGGTGGCGAGCAGAGCGCCCGTGCTGTCGAGCGGATTCGTTGACTCTTCGCGGTCGGCGGGCACGGCGATGGAGGCGAGCCAGATGGCGGCGACCGCCAGCGGCAGGTTGACCAGAAATGCGAACCGCCAGCTTCCGATATCGATCAGCCAGCCGCCGAGCACGGGACCGATCGCCCCGGCCGCGGCACCCGTCGCGGCCCAGATGCCGATGGCGCGGCCTTTGGCTTCGCCGGAGAATGTCTGTCCCAATATTGCGAGACTGTTCGGCATCAGCATTGCCGCACTCGCGCCCTGGATGAAGCGTGCGGCGAGCAGCCATCCCAGAGTCGGGGCCAATGCACATGCCAGCGACGCAATGGCGAACAGCGCGACGCCTGTAATCAAGAGCCGCCTGCGGCCATACCGATCTCCCGCCGCTCCGCCGAGCAGCAGCAGTGCGCTGAGCGGCAGGAGATAGGCGTTGATCACCCACTGCAACTGGCTGGCGTCGGCGTGGAAGTCTGCGCCGATTGCAGGCAATCCGACATTGACCACCGAGCCATCAATGAAGGCGAGGCTCGACGCCAGGATAGTGGTTGCGATCACAAGGCCGGGGCGGACTGCAGTGCTGCCGCAAGGCTGGATCTGCGCGGTGGCGATGTCACACGAAGAATGGAGAGCGTTGGTCATGCGTCGCTTGTACGGGAAACCCTGTCACGGGGTAAGCTGCGGCGCGGAACGTATGGAACGCCAGCGCGCGTCACGCATTAGCGACCATTGCCGCACTCACGAGAGGTGTGTCCGATGATCCGCAAACTGAAATCGGGCGAATACAGGCTCTATTCACGAAAGGCCGATCCGAAGACCGGCAAGCGGCGCAACCTTGGCACATTCAGGTCGCGGGCCGCCGCGGAAAAGCACGAGCGGGAGGTGCAATATTTCAAGCGGCATTGATCTGCCGCGCTGTGTCATTTCACGGCAGTGCCGTCCTCGGATGTTTGCTCGATGGAGCGAGGCCCCGTCAGCCACAAGGGCACGTAAGGCTTCCGTTTCGGGGCCGCCTTGTCGATGATGACAGTCATCATGGTCAGCTGCGTGTGGATCAGGACCGGGTCGTCGGTTTCAGATGCAGCCTTGATCAGCGTGCGCAGATGCTTGAATGCCTGAGTGGACTCCATCGGGGCCTCCCCTGTGTGCTCGATACGGGTAACTAACTCCAAGGGCTTTCAACGGTCTTCGGCATGGAGCGGCTTCGCTGGCTGATCCGCTCCAGCGCACGAACGACATGATCATCATCAAGTACGGATCGCAGACCGTTGATCGTGGCCTCGCGATCCTGCGGGCTGGATCCAATGGTGCGGCCAAGGATGCGACGCGCCTCCTGAACAGCCGCAATGACGGTTTCCTGATCGTCCATTGTGGAACTCCGCTGTCCCCAACGCAGGCGGGATAACCAGAGATAAACCGGCACGCCGGCGGTTTGGTTCCCGGCGGCTCGGTGTCTGTGGTTGATTTTTCGGGGCCATGCAGGGCGGGGCCGCGGAAGAGGGTTCATGAGCGGCTGCCCGCCATGTAGGCTCGATGCTTCTTACGGATATTCCTGCATTCAGGTGTATCGCCGGTCGCAAGGCACCCAAACCCAAGGAGCCGGACATGAACACTTCCCAGACGCGCAGCAGCGATATGAAGCTGGAGGTTGTCGTCATTCCCGTGGCGGACGTCGATCGCGCCAAAAGCTTTTACGGCGGATTGGGATGGAGGCTGGACGCAGACTTCGCCGCTGGTGACGACTGGCGCGTGATCCAGTTCACGCCGCCGGGCTCGGAGTGCTCGGTCATCTTCGGAAAGAATGTCACTGCGGCGGCTCCCGGTTCCGCGCAGGGGTTGTATCTGATCGTCTCCGACATCGATGCTGCTCGCAACGACCTGCTTGACCGGGGCGTCAAGGTCAGTGAGGTGTTTCACGGCGTCGGCGCGCGGCACACCGGCACGGATGAGCCTTTCCTGTCGGGGCGGCACCGGGTCAGCGGCCCGGCCCCAAATCGCAGCAGCTATGGCTCATATGCCTCGTTCAACGATCCGGACGGCAACGGCTGGCTGTTTCAGGAAATCACCACGCGGCTGCCCGGCCGTGTGGAGGCGGGGGACACGGTCTTCAAATCACCAACTGAACTGGCGGCAGCACTGACCCGCGCGGCGATAGCGCATGGAGAACACGAGAAGCGCACCGGCGGCCAGCATGATGCCAACTGGCCGGAGTGGTACGCCGCATTCATGGTGGCCGAGCAGGCGGGGACGCCATTGCCGACGTAATCACAGGAAGCGCGGGCGTTCCTGCGGGATGTTAGCTGTAGCGCCGCCGGGCGGGGCAGAGTAGATACCCGGCCCATGGACGGCGCAGACGGTTCCTGAGAGTCTGCGCCCTTGAATTGAAGCATTGAAAGGACGCGAGATATGATTGAAACGGTTGGCATTATCGGCGCCGGCACCATGGGCAATGGCATCGCGCAGATCTGTGCGGCGGCGGGCCTTCAGGTCGTGATGGTGGACATTTCCGACGCGGCCGTATCGCGCGGCGTCGCGACCATCGGGGGCAGCCTCGACCGTCTCGTCAAGAAGGAGAAGATGACTGCGGCCGACCGCGACGCCGTGCTCAAGCGGGTCAACGGCACCACCGACAAGTCCAGGCTGTCGTCCTGCGATCTGGTGATCGAAGCCGCGACCGAAAACGAAGACCTCAAGATCAAGATCCTGAAGGACCTCTGCGCCAACCTGCAGCCGCGTGCACTGGTCGCGACCAACACTTCGTCGATTTCGGTGACGCGTCTGGCGGCAGCGACCGATCGCCCGGATCGCTTCATCGGCATGCACTTCTTCAATCCGGTGCCGGTGATGCAGTTGCTCGAATTGATCCGCGGCCTCCAGACCTCCGATGACACCCACGCCAAGGCACTCGCGTTCGCGCAGCGCGTCGGCAAGGTGGCGGTCACCGCGAAGAACAGCCCCGGCTTTGCGGTCAACCGCATCCTGTGCCCGATGATCAACGAGGCGATCTTCGCGCTGTCGGAAGGCATCGCGTCTGCGGAAGAGATCGACGCCGGCATGAAACTCGGCTGCAACCATCCGATCGGACCGTTGGCGCTGGCCGACATGATCGGCCTCGACACCATGCTGTCGGTGATGGAGGTGTTCTACAACGGATTCAACGATCCGAAGTATCGGCCCGCGCCGCTGCTGAAGGAGATGGTCGACGCCGGTCATCTTGGCCGCAAGACCGGCCAAGGCTTCTACAACTACGCAAAGGCCTGAGTCAGGGCGGGCCAAACCCACCGCGTCATCTTAAGGACGCATGAAGGCGAAGTCGGTGTCCGGATCGCAGTTGTCGGCAAGAAAGCGCAACTCCGACTGGACATCGGCCACGCCGCGCGTTTCCAGATATTTCGAGACGACCAGCCCCAGCAGCGCACGGCACACCCCGTCACTGTCCTGTCCTGACGCTGCGGCTTCGGCAATGGCTGCCGCGAAGTGACGGTTTGCGATTTCAGATGCGGACATCGTTGGCTCCTTGGTGCTCACCGGCTTTTGCACGGCAAACCATACGCGTCCCTTGATCCTGATCAAATGCTGAAGTGCCGCAAGGCTGTTTCAAACAGCGGAGGCGGAAAATCTGTCCCGGAAAATTTTTCTCTCTCGCGCGCGAGTGGCGGCGCGGTCGTCCGGTCGCTGTCTTATGGTCGTGCGAGACGGGCGCGCCGCTCGGTGACGGTTCGCGCCCAGACCTCGTGGAAATTTGCGGCACGCCGCTTGTCGATATGCGGACCGATCAGCTTGGTCATGGCGAAGGTGAGGTCCTCGTATTCATAGGGACAAAGCTCGGCACGCTTCTTTGGCAGGAACTCCAGTTCGACCACATCGGCAAACAGCTTGCTGTCAGCGCCGTAAGCAATGCATAGGACGTTATAGGCGCGCTGCGCGGGCAGAGAGTGTTCGTTCGAGAATGCATCCACCTCCATGGTGACCCGCACGCCTTGCGGCATCTGGATATTGTACCCGTAGGCCGCGCCGAGGATCAGCTTGCGCGCCTCCTCCTTGCCGAGCCGGAGCATGACATAGGCGGCGAATTGATCGGCGGCGTCTTCCTGACGGCCAAGGATGGGGATCTGCAGCATGTCATAGACGGCATGGCCGGTCTCATGCAGGAAGACATCGAGAACCGGGCCGAGAATGGTATCGGCGCGGGTAATTCCCATGGGAAGCTCCTGCTTCGATGCGTGCTTCAGAAACTCCGCCAGCAATTCGTAACAGACCTTGACCACCTCGTTGCTGTACCAGGCGTTCGGGACGCCGTCGCAGCCCGCGACCGTGAGTTTCAGCGGATAGGGCAGGCGGAGCGGACTGAGCAACTCCTGCAAGTTCTCGAGGGCGCGGCCCTGCTTCATCTGGTCGTAAATGGCCTGATGCGCGGGGTCTTTCGGTGGCACATATTCGTATTGAATCTGATTGGATTTGCTGCGTGCGGATGCGGGCGCACCGGCGGCGAACAGTGTCACGATTACAGCGGCGGCCATTGCGGCACACAGCGCGAGCGTTCGGCACCACGAGCGGTTCGGTCTCGGTGTGCTCTCCACGGGATCGGGCATGAATAGTCTCACGCGGCAGGAAATGGTGGATCAGTCTCCGCCGGGAGCAAATGCCGGTCAAACGGAAAGTACGGTTGGTAGATGTATCGGCTGTCTGTTTGGATAGTTCGCGCGGGGCCGATCTGGTATAGTCTTGATCCGGTTCTCAGGTTTGATGCGGAGGTCGACATGTCGCTCGTCCGAATGCTGGTTGCTTCTGTTATCGTGATGATTTTCGCGTCCGTGCCGGACACCGCCCGCGCCGCTGACGCGTGGGGCTGCAACTACGACAAGTGCGTCGCCTATTGCACCAAGATCAGCGGGAAGCACTGCACGACCTATTGCGAACGGCGGCTTCAGGACAAGCGGCGCGACAAGATCTGCAAGTAGCGCAGCCCTTCCGTAACGGCAGGTGTGCGTTGCGCCGGTTGCCTCCGGTCGTGGAGCGGCTTACATCGGGCATATGACTTTACCCGCCAATCCGGCCATTCACGCCTTCCATCCTGAGCTGACCGAAGAGAACATCGCGAAGCTTGTCGCGACGTTCTACGGCCGCGCGCGCGAGGACGATCTCATCGGCCCGATCTTCAATGCGGCGGTAAAGGACTGGGATCATCACATCGCGCAGATCAGCGATTTCTGGTCGTCGATGGTGCTGCGGACCGGCCGCTATAACGGCCGCCCCATGCGTCCGCATCTCGTGTTGCCGCTCAGGGGTGAACACTTCGATCGCTGGCTAAGGCTGTTCGAGCAGACCGCGCGCGAGATTTTCGAGAGCGATTTGGCCGAGACCTTCATCGTCCGCGCCCGCCGTATCGCCGACAGCTTCGAGATGGGCATCGCCACGACACGCGGCGAGATCGCCCGGCCGCGGCATAGTGTGTAAGGGACAGCTTTCCAGCCGGCTTCCGCGAAGAAAGACACGTCATCCCGTCATGCGCTCGATGCGACGTGCGGGGAGAGCTTGACACGTTCCAAAAAAGAACTGTAGCGTTCAAACTATAATAAACCTCTCTCGGAGCCGGCTTACGGCTCTTGTGAATGGGATCATAAGGGCTACGGAGGAAACGATATGAACGCTCGCCCAGCCATGCTGGTTGCGATGTCCCGTGCGGCCGCCTGCGGTCCGCTGTCATTCAATGAATGATCCGGGGGCAATCGTGGATAGCGATCACATGCATTATTACGAGCCCTCGCAGGGGCACGGGCTGCGGCACAATCCGTTCAACGCGATCATTGCGCCGCGCCCGATCGGCTGGATCTCGTCCCTGAGCGGTCAGGGACAACTCAACCTGGCGCCCTACAGCTTTTTCAATGCGTTCAATTACGATCCGCCGATCCTCGGCTTTGCATCGATCTCCTGGAAGGACAGCGTCAAAAATGTCTCGGACACGGGCGAGTTCGTCTGGAATCTGGTGACGAAAGAACTGGGCGATCAGATGAACAAGACGTCTGCGCCGGTCCCGCATGGCGTCAGCGAGTTTGATGTCGCCGGATTGACCACGGCGCCCAGCCGTCACGTCAAGGTGCCGCGCGTGCTGGAAAGCCGTGCCGCGATGGAATGCAAGGTGACCGAGATCGTCAAATTCAAGAACTGGAAGGGCGAAGCGGTCGAAGGGTGGCTCGTTCTCGGCGAGGTGGTCGCGGTCTACATCGACAAGGCGCTCATCAAGGACGGCGTTTATCAAACGGCACTTGCGAACCCGATCCTGCGCGCAGGGCGGGGTGGCGATTATGTGGAAGTAACGCAGGATCGCATGTTTGAGATGGAGCGGCCGCCGGGAAGCAGCAATCCGGCATTCCACGGCTCCTGATCAGCTTCCGCGCTGGATGTCATGCGACGCCCGATGATGATTTTTTCTCAAATACGAAGTTGAAGGCAAGATTCTAAGAGCACGAACCCCGAGGACACGAACAAGGGATAGCTGACATGTACCTTAAATCCTTCAGACGTTCTGCGAACGGTCTGCTGCTCGCAGTGTTTGCCGTCTGCCTGAGCTTTGCGGCCATGGCGCAGAACTTCCCGACGCGCCCCGTCACGATCAAGACCGCTTTCCCTGCGGGCGGACCTGCCGACGCGGCGATCCGCGCGGCGAACCAGATTCTGGAGCGTAACCTCGGCCAGACAATGGTGACGGAAAACGTCGCGGGCGCTGCCGGTTCGATCGCCGCAACGGCGGTGCTCAACGCCACCGCCGATGGATACACGCTGCTCGGAACGACGGTGTCGGATCTTGTAACCGCGCCGTTCACGATCGTGTCTGCGAAATACAAGCCGGAAAGCTTCAAGCTGCTGGGGCTGGTCGGCACGTCGGATTTCATCCTCGTGTCCAGCTCGGCGCATTCGTTCAAGTCGCTTGACGAGTTGATCGCCTATTCAACGAAGCCCGGAAACAAGGAGCTGACGCTCGGTCACTGGGGCAGGGGCTCGACCGCACATATCGTCGGTGCCGACTTCCAGGTGCGGACCAATGCGAAGTTCCTCGAGGTTCCGTACAAGGGCGTCGCGCCGGTCATGGCGGACATTACCGGCCAGCATCTCGATCTCACGTTTGCGCCGCTGGGCGGTCCTGTCCTCGAACTGATCAAGGGAGGCAAGGTGAAAGCCATCGCGGTCGCAGGCGACAAGCGCAGCCCGCAATTGCCGGATGTGCCGACCATCAGCGAGAGCGGAGGGAACCTGAAGAATTTCGAATACACGATTTCGTCGGCACTGTTCGCGCCGCCGAACACGCCGGAGCCGATCATCAAGCGCATGAACGACGCGGCGAATGTCTGGGTCGCGAGCCCGGAATATATGGACCGGGTGAACATTCAGGGTTCGCGGCAGATGCCGCCGATGACCGTCGATGAAGCGCAGGCATTCTTCCGCAAGGAGCAGGAGAAGTTCAGCGCAATGGCGCGCACGCTCAAGCTGGAAACGCAGTAAGTCTCGCTTGTTTGCGTGGTGCCGCAAGAGATGCGACACCGCACGGCACGAGATTAAACGAAGCTAAGAGATAGAACGTGTAAAGGGCGGCTGATTTGCATCGGCCGCCCTTTAACCGCTATTCTACCTTGATATCCGCCGCGGTGATGACCTGCTTCCAGCGCGCGATCTCTTCGCCGACGAACGCCTTGAACTCCTCTGGCGAGGTGCCCATGGCGACGATGCCCTGCTGCTCGAGCTTCTTCCTCAGGTCGGGATCGGCGAGGGCCTTCTTGGCCTCGGCGGACATGCGGTCCACGATCTCCTTCGGCACGCCCGCAGGCGCGACGATGCCGGCCCAGGTGCCGGAGGTGAAATCCTTCACGCCCTGCTCGATCAGCGTCGGCGTGTCGCCCGCCGCCGGCACGCGCTCCTTCGCCGCGACGCCGAGCGCCCGCGCGTTGCCCGCGCGCACCTGCTCCATCAGGGGGCCGATGATATCGAACATTACGTTGATCTGGCCGCCGACCAGATCCTGCAGCGCGCCTGCGGTACCTTTGTAAGGCACATGCTGGAGATTGATGCCCTCACGGCTCTTGAGCATTTCCATGGTCAGGTGCGCGGCGGAGCCGATGCCGCTGGAGGCGAAATTGAGCTGGCCGGGCTTCGCCTTCGCCAGCGCGATCAGCTCCTGCATGTTCTTCGCGGGCAGCGACGGCGTCGCGACAATGATCAGCGGCGCCACGCTCATCAGCGAGACGTAGGTGAAATCCTTTTCCGTGTTGTAGGGCAGGTTGGCCTTGAGCGAGGGATTGACCGAATGCGCCGCGATCACAGTGCCGAAGGTGTACCCGTCGGGCGCGGCCTTGGCGACGGTGTCGGTGCCGATGGCGGCGTTGGCGCCCGGCTTGTTTTCGATCACGATGCTTTGCCCGAGCGAGGCTGCGACCTTCTCCGAGACAAGGCGCGCCATCATGTCGGTGTAGCCGCCGGGCGTATAAGGCACGACCATGCGGATAGGCCGGTTCGGCCAGCCTTGAGTTTGGGCCGATGCGCTGCTGGCAGAGGCGGTAATGACGACAAGCGCACCCAGCGCGCGGACGAGGGACTTCATTCAGCGTTTCCTTTCCATATCCGCGATGTCTGGCCGGTGAGCCAGCCGCGGCTTTTGTTATCCGCGAATGCTACACAGCCGGGAACTACATGGAAAGGTGCGCACTGCCGCGCCGCGCGCAGCAGGATCGTGCGGCGGGTTCAGAAAGGCGAGGCGAGCGGGGTACGCTTCACGGTCTGCGCTGTCACCTGATAGTGTGTACCCATGTACAGGATCGCGGACCCCGTAAGGATCATGATCGCGATCACCAACGCCAGACACAGCTGCGTTTCATGTTTCTCGTCGCCGAGATGAAGCCGCATGCGCGTCACTCCGCTCGCCTCTGGAGATGACAATACGCGGAGCGCCGAGGCGTTCCAGCAGCAGGGCTGACGTATCGGCGGACGTTTATGTGCGGTGCGGGAATTGCTGCAGGGCCGCACGATACGGCGTGAAGCGAAGCACAATACGGAATCTGCGCGGGAGAGCGCGACCCCGGACTCCGCTTCGCTTCATCCATGTCAGGCGCGCGATCTGCCGCGCTTCACGATATCGCCGGTGAGTTTATCGATGTTCGGTGCGGAGTCGCCCCGCAACCGTTCGACGAACCAGAACGCCCAGATCGCGGCGAAGGCGAGAAAGAAGATGGCTGCGCACGACAGGGCTGCTTGAAGGGCTGTGGACATAGCATCCTCCGGATCACTGCGATCATCGCAGGACTCGGAGGCTAGACCGGTGCGCGCTTCCCCGAATTGATCTGGCGCAAGCCGGAGAAAGGACGTTACGGCTTGCCGCCGGCGGAGGGAAGTTCGGGAGGCGGTGAAAGCGTTTGCGCGCGTAGCCCGCATGAAGCGATGCGGGGATGACGTCGCATCCGCTCAGCGCCAGCCCAGCGCCGGGGCCACATGCTTCAGGATCGATTCAATGACATGGGCATTGTAATCGACGCCGAGCTGATTGGGCACCGTCAGCAGCAGCGTATCGGCCTCGGCAATGGCCTCGTCCGTCTTCAACTGTTTGATCAGCTTGTCCGGCTCTGCCGTATAACCGCGTCCGAAGATCGCCTGCATGTCGGCCTCGATGAAGCCGATCTGGTCGCCGGCATCGCCACCGTTTCCGAAAGTGTCGCGGTCGCGATCGTTCATCAGCGCGAAGATGCTGCGGCTCACCGAGACGCGGGGCGTACGGGTGTGGCCCGCCTCCTTGTAGGCTTCGCGATAGAGGCGGATCTGCTTGGCCTGCTGCACGTGGAAAGGCTCGTTGGTCTCGTTCTTCTTCAATGTCGAGCTTTGAAGATTCATGCCGAGCTTGCCCGCCCACTGCGCGGTCGCGTTGGAGGCCGCGCCCCACCAGATGCGGTCGCGCAGGCCTTCCGAATGCGGCTCGATCCGCAGGAGGCCAGGCGGATTGGGAAACATCGGGCGCGGATTGGGCTGCGCGAAGCCCTTGCCGCGCAGCATGTCGTAAAACACCTCGCCGTGGCGGCGGCCCATGTCGGCGTCGGTTTCGCCGTCTGCGGGCTGATAGCCGAAATAGCGCCAGCCATCGATCACCTGCTCGGGCGAGCCGCGGCTGATCCCCAGTTGCAGGCGTCCGCCCGCGATGAGATCAGCCGCGCCCGCGTCCTCGACCATGTAGAGCGGGTTCTCGTAGCGCATGTCGATGACGGCGGTGCCGATCTCGATGGTGCGGGTCTTTGCGCCGACGGCGGCCAGCAGCGGGAAGGGCGAGGCGAGCTGGCGCGCGAAATGATGCACGCGGAAATACGCGCCGTCCGCGCCAAGCTCTTCGGCGGCGACAGCGAGATCAATGGATTGCAGCAGCGTGTCGGAAGCGGAGCGTGTCTGCGAATGCGCCGACGGCGACCAGTGGCCGAAGGAGAGAAAGCCGATTTTCTTCATGGAGGCGGGGGACTCGTGCGTGTGCCGGTCCGCTGTAGATGGGGATGGTGGGCGCGTGGGGCAAGGTTGTGAAAGATCGTCATTGCGGGGAGCGATAGCGACGAAGCAATCCAGCTTTTGCTAGCTGAGGATTTTAGATGGATTGCTTCGCTCCGCTCGCAATGACGAATCTAGGATTTTGAAGGCGGTTTTCCACCTGCTTTCAATTTGGCATCTAGCGCAGCTTTTTTTTCTTTTGCAGCAGCCGGCCCTACATAGAAGTGCTCAAATAGTTCTTCAATTGTTTCGAGGCACCATTCTGCCTCGTGAGGCTCAACGTCGATAATTTGGAGTGTCGTTTTATCATCAATTGGATGAGCGGAGAAATTTCCGAAGTTTCGTATTGCGTCTACCGTTTCCCTCAATTTGTGAGGGAGCGCCTTTCTCGGATCCGTTTCTGCGAGGAGAAGGTCTATTTCTTTTGCAAGATCTTTTGAGATGTAGCCGTTCGCGTGCAACATATTTTGCAAGCATCGACGCGATAAAGCTGCTGATGCTTTGGCGCTTAGCGGCAGAACGGTGCAAGCCTCAACATAATCATCGGCAATTTCTTTTGGTACGGTAGGTGAAATTGGTCCTCGGTTTGCGCCGACTGGATAAATTTGTCGCCAACTGCCTACAACTATATCGTCTTTGTTTAGGCGCGCGACTTCGATGGTTATGTCTTTGCAGCCTGGGCATATCGCCGAGCGGTAGTACCAATACAAATTATCTTTGCTGCGCAATACAGAGCTATGACGTTCGAAATATTGTTGGTTCCAATTTTCATGAAAATGAATACTGCAATGCGGGCACTGCATCAGGTTTCTCTAAGTGAATGATTATAAATAACGCGATCCCGTCGATTATAAATCGACGGGATCGAAATTATATCGCGCAATACCTCACGAACACCCCGTCGTGCTTCCGCACGTGTCGCACTTCATGCACGTGCCATTCCGCACCAGCGTGAAGTTGCTGCACTCCGTGCACATGTCGCCCTCATAGCCACGCGCCTTGGCTTCCGCGCGGCGCTCGGCCTTGGTCGGTGCAGCGGCTGCCGCTGAACCGGCCTTGCTCCACTGCTGCGCTTCCAGCTTTTCCGTCGGCGAGAGGTCGCGCGCGGGCTCCGCCACCTTGAGCGCGGCTGCGCCCTCAAGGCTGTCGCCCACATGCGTGCCGGAGAGTGCCGTCACCTTCGCGCCGCCAGCGGGTGCGCTGTCGTCGTTGGCGGAGATCGCCGCCGCGCCGCCGCGCATCACAACCAGGTTGTCCGTGCGCGAGCGGGTGAGGCCCTTCGACAGATACTTGGTCGCGCCATGCGGCTCCGGCGCCTTGCCTTCCTCGACGCCCTTGCCCAGCGCATCAAAGCCCATGTCGCTCGGATCGACATGTCCGAGATCGAAGCGCGACATGTAGCTCACCGCCAGTTCGCGGAACACGTAGTCGAGGATCGAGGTCGCGAACTTGATCGAGTCGTTGCCCTGCACCGGGCCCGCAGGCTCGAAGCGGGTGAAGGTGAAGGCGTCGACATATTCTTCCAGCGGCACGCCATACTGGAGGCCCAGCGAGACGGCGATGGCGAAGTTGTTGATGAAGGAGCGCAGCGCCGCGCCTTCCTTGTGCATGTCGATGAAGATTTCGCCGAGGCGCCCGTCATCGTATTCGCCGGTGCGCAGATAGACCTTGTGCCCGCCGACCACCGCCTTCTGGGTGTAGCCCTTGCGGCGATCCGGCATCTTCTCGCGCTCGCGCATGACCACGATGCGCTCGACCAGCTTCTCGACGATCTTCTCCGAGACCTGGGCGGTGCGTGCCGCCATCGGCTTCTCGTAGAGCGCCTCGACCGCATCGTCCTCGTCGTCATCGTCGGAGATGAGCTGCGCGTTCAGCGGCTGGCTCAGCTTCGAGCCGTCGCGGTAGAGCGCGTTGGCTTTCAGCGCGAGCTTCCACGACAGCAGGTAGGCGGATTTGCAATCCTCCACCGTGGCGTCGTTCGGCATGTTGATGGTCTTGGAAATCGCGCCCGAGATGAAGGGCTGCGAGGCCGCCATCATGCGGATGTGGCTTTCCACCGAGAGATAGCGCTTGCCGATCTTGCCGCAGGGATTGGCGCAATCGAACACCGCGTAGTGCTCGGCCTTCAGGTGCGGCGCGCCTTCCACCGTCATCGCGCCGCAGATGTGCACGTTGGCGGCTTCGATCTCGCGCTTGGTGAAGCCCAGCGCGGCGAGCAGGTCGAAGCCGGGCGCGTTGATCGCGTTCGCATCGAGCTTGAGTTCGTTGCGCAGGAAGTCTTCGCCGAAGGTCCACTTGTTGAACGCGAACTTGATGTCGAACGCGGTCGGCAGGGCCTTCTCGACCTTGTCCAGCGCTTCATCGGTGAAGCCCTTGGCCTTCAGGGTCGAGCGATTGATGCCGGGGGCCTGGCCGAGCGAGCCGTGGCCCACGGCGTAAGCCTCGATCTCAGCGATCTCGTTCTCGGGGTAGCCGAGGGCGCGCAGCGCTTCCGGCACGGCGCGGTTGATGATCTTCCAGTAGCCGCCGCCGGCGAGCTTCTTGAACTTCACCAGCGCGAAGTCCGGCTCGATGCCCGTGGTGTCGCAGTCCATCACAAGGCCGATGGTGCCGGTCGGCGCGACCACCGTGGTCTGCGCGTTGCGGTAGCCATGCTGCTGGCCGAGCTCGAGCGCCTGATCCCAGACGAACTTGGCGCGGGTCACGATGTCGCCCTGCGGGCAGCTTGCGTGATCGAGCGGCACCGGATTGACCGACAGCGCTTCATAGCCGGAGGCTTCGCCATGGGCGGCGCGGCGATGGTTGCGGATCACGCGCAGCATGTGCGCGGCGTTCTTCTTGTAGCCGGGGAAGGGGCCAAGCTCCTTCGCCATCTCGGCAGAGGTCGCGTAGCTGGTGCCGGTCATGACGGCGGTCAGCGCGCCGCACAGCGCGCGGCCTTCCTTGGAGTCATAGGAGAGGCCCATGGTCATCAGCAGGCCGCCGATGTTGGCGTAGCCGAGGCCGAGCGTGCGGAACTCGTAGGAGAGTTCAGCGATCGCCTTCGACGGGAACTGCGCCATCATGACGGAGATTTCGAGCACGACGGTCCAGAGACGGCAGAGGTGCTCGTAGGCTTCGACGTCGAAGCGGCGGGTCTGCGTGTCGTAGAACGTCAAGAGGTTCGCGGAGGCGAGGTTGCACGCCGTGTCGTCGAGGAACATGTATTCCGAGCACGGATTCGACGCGCGGATGTCGCCGCTGGCCTTGCAGGTGTGCCAGTCGTTCATCGTGGTGTTGTAGTGCAGGCCGGGATCGGCCGAGGCCCAGGCGGCGTAGCCGATCTTTTCCCACAGGTCGCGGGCCTTGAGCGTCTTGGTCACCTTCTTGTTGGTGCGGCCGATCAGGTTCCAGTCGCCGTCGGTTTCCACCGCGCGCAGGAAGTCGTCCTTCAGCGAGACCGAGTTGTTGGAGTTCTGGCCGGCGACGGTGAGATACGCTTCGCTATCCCAGTCGGTGTCGTAAGTGTCGAACGAGATGTCGGTGTAGCCCTGCTTGGCGAACTGCATCACGCGCTTGATCAGATTGTCCTGCACCAGTGCGCGGCGCGCGAACTTGATCTCACGGCGCAGCGCCGGGTTCTTCTCGGGATCGAAGCAGTCGTCGCCTGAACCTTCGCAGTTCACGCAGGCCTTCATGATGGCCTTGAGATGCTTCTGGTTGATCTTGGAGCCGGTGACGAGCGCGGCGACCTTCTGCTCTTCCTTCACCTTCCAGTCGATGTAGGTCTCGATATCCGGATGGTCGGCGTCGACCACGACCATCTTGGCCGCGCGGCGCGTGGTGCCGCCGGACTTGATCGCGCCCGCTGCGCGGTCGCCGATCTTGAGGAAGGACATCAGGCCGCTTGAGCGGCCGCCGCCGGAGAGCTTTTCACCTTCGCCGCGCAGGCGCGAGAAGTTGGAGCCGGTGCCGGAGCCGTACTTGAACAGGCGTGCTTCGCGGACCCACAGGTCCATGATGCCGCCTTCGTTGACGAGATCGTCGTCCACGCCCTGGATGAAGCAGGCATGCGGCTGCGGATGCTCGTAGGACGATTTGGATTTGGTCAGCTTGCCGGTCTTCCAATCCACATAGTAGTGGCCCTGGCCGGGACCATCGACGCCGTAGGCCCAGTGCAGTCCGGTGTTGAACCATTGCGGCGAGTTCGGCGCGACCATCTGCTTGGCAAGCATGAAGCGCAGTTCGTCGTAGAAGGCCTTGGCATCTTCTTCCGACGAGAAGTACGAGCCCTTCCAGCCCCAGTAGGTCCAGCAGCCGGCGAGACGGTCGAACACCTGCTTGGCGGAATGCTCGCCGCCGATGCGCTCGGATTCGGGGAGCAGGGCGAGCGCCTCGGTATCCGGCACCGAGCGCCACAGCCACGACGGAACGGTTTCTTCCTCGACCTTCTTCAGGCGCGAGGCAACGCCGGCTTTGCGGAAATACTTTTGCGCGAGAACGTCGGAGGCGACCTGCGACCAGAACTCCGGCACTTCAACGTTCTCAAGGCGGAACACCACCGAGCCGTCGGGGTTGCGGATCTCGCTCGTCGTCAGCCGGAAGTCGATGGCGGCGTAGGGTGACTGGTCGGCTTTGGTGTAGCGGCGTTCGATGCGCATGGTAGTGCCCCGTCCTTTGCCGGCGCTCCCGTCCCTTGACGGTAAGCCGGAGATTTCAATTTGCGAACTGGTTCGTTCGCAGTTTTTTGCCGTTCACGTCGTCCCGTATTCGGGTCCGAAGCCGCGGCCTGTTAACTCTGGCGGGCACGATCCGGTCCCCAAAACCGGCCTTGCCCGAACGCCCCAAACTCGCCTTTTGCGCCGCGGTTTGCCGCGGTTTTGCCATTACGCCCGGATGGCTCTCCGGCTCCGAAAAAAGGGCAGACAAATCCACGTCCCGCGACCTCGACCGGTCTGACGGAGCTGCCTTCTCGACCCTTTTCGGGAGGTGCCCGGCGGGACTGAAAACCCCCGCGCCGAACAGTCCCAAAGCTAGGCCGACTCCATCCGGCACGTCAAGGATTAGTGTCGAAACCTGAATCAAATACTAAATATGGTGGAAAATGCGGATTTCCAGCGGAATGGATCGTCGCCGGCTTGGTTCGCATTGCGGGAAGTATCGGTGAGTCCTTGTGGATTCGGAAGCCGAAATCTCACCGCTTTGTGAGTTCCTCCAAGGTTTGTCGCGGGCCTCCAAAATCGCGCCTTTGGTATGCGCGTATTTTGCGGATTTCGGGTGGATCGCGTGCCGCGTGCGTGGTCTTTCTCCCCGTCATCCACATGGTGTGGAATTCGAGCTGAGGGACCAAACCTGTGGATAGCCGCACACCACCGGAAGCGCTGACTAAAATGTCCCCGGAAGAACGAGTCGCCGCGCAACGGCGAACGCGAACGGTCGGCTACCTCCTACTAGTCGCGACATCGGTCGGCTGGGGATTGAACTGGCCCGTCACCAAACATCTGTTGATGGAATTGCCGCCGCTGTCGGTGCGCGGATTGTCGGGAATTATCGGCGCTGCTCTGCTTGCACTGCTGGCGCGGGTGTTTCGTCAGCCGCTGAGCGTGCCGCGCGAGAAATGGCCGCGTCTGGTGTTGCTGTCATTGCTCAACGTCACGGCATGGATGGCGCTGATGGGTCTGGCGCTGGTCTATCTGCCGGCCAGCGAAGCGGCGGTTATGGCTTATACAATGCCGGTCTGGGCCTCGGCGCTGGCATGGCCGATTCTCGGCGAGCGGATTTCGCTATTGCGCGTCGTCGCCATGGCAATGGCAATCGCCGGACTTATCGCACTGATGGGTGGCGGGGGCATTGCCGCAAGTTACGTCAAGCTGCCTGGCATTGTGTTGGCGCTGGCCGGTGCATTCCTGTTCGCGCTGGGCACGGTGTTTGGCAAACGCTGGCCGCTCGGCTTGCCGCCGCTGACCTCGGCAGTCTGGCAGATCCTGATCGGCTGTCTGCCGGTGGGGCTGGCGGGTCTCCTGCTCGAACAGCCGCACTTCATGGCGCTGTCATCCCTTGGCTGGACCTTGTTCGGCTATTCGATCGTGGTCCAGTTCTGCGTCGCCTACGCCTGCTGGTTTGCCGCGCTCCAGCGATTGCCGGCATCGGTTGCCGCCATCGGGACTCTGCTGGTGCCGGTCATCGGTGTGCTGGTGTCTGCCGCGGCGCTCGGCGAGCCGCTCGGTGTCGCCCAGATTGCAGCGCTCGGGTTCACCATCGGGGGCGTCATTCTGGCGTCGCGATCCTGAGACGGTGGTGTCTCAATGCGCGCAGAAAGCGCCGTTAATACTTCATAAATCAGCGCTGTATCCCAAATGTAACAGCCCCTGGAACCTGAGCCTGTTAGGTTCCCGGCGGGCAATCGGCGGCTGACCTTGCCGCCGGGTAATGGGGTTGGGGCGTGGCGTCGATTGTTGCGGACAGGGCGTTGGAGACGCGTGTGCAGAATGCGCGTGCGATGCGATTGCCTGTCATCGCGATCATGGCTGCGATCATGGCCGCGGCAACCCTGCCATCGACGGACGCGCGTGCGCAATTTGCCTGCGTCGGGACACTCGGCGCGAGCGACGTCACCTGTACCAATACCGGCGCGACAGCCGTTCCGTTTCTTCAGGACCAACTCGGCACGTTCAATCTGGCGACAACGAGTTCGGGTCTGAGTAATGGCATCACCACGACCAGCGTTGACGGCAATGTCACCGCGACGAACTCCGGTATCAATGCCGACATGCTTGATACCTCAGCCAGCGGCCTCGGAAATGCGACATCGAACAATTCGGGAATCATCGGGACGTACATCAGCACGCTGACCGGCGCGGGGAATGCCACGTCGACCAACTCCGGCACTGTCGGCGGAAGTGTTGCCACCACCGCGGACGGCGGAGGTAATGCGACCGCCAACAACTCCGGCGTAATCGGCGGCCTTCTCAGTACGCAGACCAACAACGGTGGCTCCGGTTCGGGTGGCGGCAACGCGACATCGCTCAACTCGGGCACGGTTGACTCGATAGCAAACGTCACCGCCGACGGAGGCAACGCGACCGTCATCAACAGCGGCAAGGTGCTGTTTAGCGGAAGTTGCTGCGGCCCCCCGGTCGGCATTTTCAACGCGACGGCCATGGGTGGTGACGCGACAACGATAAACCACGGTAACGTGAATGGCGGAGTAATCACGACCACGGGACTTGGTGGAGGTGACGGCAACGCAACCCTCATCAACTATGGAACGATTAGAGGAGATGTTTTGACTCTTGCCGGCAACACAGGCGGCACGGGCAACGCAACGTTCATCAACTACGGCACGATTTATACCGATTTCCTGGGCGTTGGAGTTGGCGCTTACAACGGGACGGTCACCGGTTACAATGGAGGCCGGATTTTTGGTGAAGTCGATGTAGCGAATGGCGGCGGTGGCGGCACGGTCGTGTTCAGCAACGCAGGTCTGATCGATGGCACCTATGGCCTTAGCCCAACCGGCGTTGCGCTTGATCTGACCCAGTTTGATCCCGCCACGCCAACAACGCTGAACATCCTGCCGGGTTCGCGCATCGTCGGCCAAATCATTCTCAACGGTGATGTGACAGATCCGTTCGCCGTCGGCACCAGGGTCAACATTCTCAGCGGCCACGACATCTCCTCGGTCCTGACGTTCGGCGGGCCGGGCTGCGGGTGCGGGATCTTCGGTGGTCTTACCGACACCGGAGCGGTTGTGAACATCACCGGGGGAGCGCCTTATGTCATCAACGGCAATACAATTGCCGTTCTCGACCCAACGTCCTTTGCCAATGCAGATCGCAATGTGGTCGATGTGACGCGCACCATCACGTCGCTGGTTACCAGCCGTCTTACAAACCCAGCGCCGATGAATGGCGGTGGCGCGACGACGGCGATCGGTTTCGCCCCGTCGGGTAACGTCGCGCGGGACATGGCCAACGATGCGTTCTCGGGTATTCCTGCGCTGGCTTATGCAAGCAATGATCGTGTGCTTCTGAGCAACCCAAGCTTCACCGCGGCGGACGGCATGAGTATCTGGGCGCAGGGTTTCGGCGGCCAGCGCATTCAGCAGGCCGATGCGCCGACCCTGCGCTCTGTAAGCTACTTCTATGGCGGTGTGCTCGGCATCGACAAGACGGTGCAACCCGATCTGCGCCTCGGCGGCTTCATCGGCGGGGGCGCGATCAAGTCGACCATCGATCTGAATTCCGGCGACACCTCGAGCGATATCTTTTTTGGCGGGCTCTATGGCCGCTATGCGATGGGCCGCGCGTTCCTGGATTTCTCGCTGCTCGGTGGCTATAGTAACAACGACGTGAAGCGCACGATTGCCAATAACCTTGTGCCCGGCGGCTATGAATACGCCGCGGGCAAATACAATGGCTGGTTCGTCAGTCCTGAAATCGCCTACGGACTGAAGCAATCGCTGGGCTACAATCTGACACTGACGCCGTCCGCGCGCGTGCGCTATCTCGCAGCCGGTTTCGGCGGATATCAGGAAAGCGGGTCGAGCACGAATTTGACGGTGGCTTCGCGCACCTCGCACAATTTCGAAGAGCGGGGCGAACTGAAATTGATGCATACGACGAATGCCACGCCCACCGAGCAACTTCAGTTAAGCGGCTCCGCGGGCATCATTGCCTTGCAGCGCGTGGGCGACAGCAACATCAGCACTGTTCTGCTCGGACAAAGCCTCGCCTTCGCGACGCCCGGCAAGGGCAATATTGTCGGCTTCTACGCGGGGGCGGGCTTCGACTGGCGCAACGCTTCTGGCGTCTCCGTCTTCGGCGCAGCTGAATTCACCGCGATGTCCGACCAGAGCCAGACCATCACGGGCCGAGGCGGCGTCAAGGTCTCGTTTTAGGCACGACGTCAGCCAGCATCATTCAGCACCAACAAGAAACGGCGATGCATGGCATCGCCGTTTTCAAATCAACTGCTGTTCAAGTTTACGGGCAGGGGTAGCGGTTGCCGTCATAGTTCAGATACGTGCCGGATGCCGGATCATAAGACCGGTAGCGCCGCATGCAGTAGGCTTCCGCGTCGCCGCCATAGCCCGGCGCAACCACCACAGGGGCGGGCGCAGGATAATAGGCCGGGCCACCGTAGCCATACCCGTATCCCGGTCCGTAATAGGGATTTGCACCGGCGGCGATAGCGCCGCCGATCAGCGCACCGGCGGCAAGCCCGACACCGAGGCCAGCACCGCCGTAGTAATATCCGCGCCGCCGCCACTGAACCTGAGTAATCAGCGAATTGTCGACGCCGGCATGAGCCGCCGCGAGAAACTGGCTCGGCGCCAGCGGTGCAGCATGGCCGGATGACATCGCGGCCATTGGAAGCGCCAGCGCAACGGCTGCGACTGCGCATCCATTCCTAAAGGTGATCATCTTCCTCACTCCAAGCCCGCATCGATCACTCTGCATCGGGAGCTGCGCGGGATGCGCTGCTCCATACAGAGAATGTCAATGTTGGGTTGGATTCAGGCGCTTCTGGGGCGGTTCCATTTCAGGAACACGACCCCAGAGGCCGGAAGTCGGATATTTCGCAATGGCTTACGGGCAGGGATAGCGGTTGCCGTCGTAGTTCAGGTACGTGCCTGACGCCGGGTCGTAGGACTTGTAGCGTTGGGCGCAGTAAGCCGCATCGCCGTCAGCCGCCGGAGCGGCTGCATACTGTTCATCGTCTACGTAGGTATCCGGCGCGTATGCGTAGGAGTTATCGTAGTAATACGGGTCGTTGTAATAATACGATGAGCCGATTGCGCCGAGCGCCAGGCCTGCTCCGAAGCCATAGCCGGGACCACGCCAAGGCCTGTGCCCGTGCCAATGACGGCCGCCGTTCCACTGGCCGCCACCTCCAAGCTGGGCGACCGGACGGCCCGAGATCGCGCGATTTCCGAGGACCGCGGAAGGCGGACCGGAGAACCGAATGCCGGAGTTGCCGACACGCGGTCCACCGCCGAAGTTCGGGCGTGCCGCCATGCCACCGCCGCTGAAGCTTGGGCGGGCCATGCCTGCACCACCGCCGCGAAAACCTCCGCCGCCACCGATCGCAGGCGCTCCGCCACGGGAGGCGCCGCCGCCGTTGAAGCGGACTTGTGCATCAGCGCTCGAGGCGACGATCACAGGGGTGATCGCAAGAAGAGCCGCCGTACCGAAAACTTTGAGATTGATCATCTGTTCGAACTCCGGGTGAACTTCATGAAAGAACGGAAGCCCACATGAGATGTTCCGGGCTTTCAAAAGTCTCAGGTTCACGTTCGCACGAGCAAACCCAATGGAGCATGAATGGATTGCGACCAAACGGTGTCGCAGCTTCAGCCTGCGCGGTGATGCGATACCATTGTGTGAGGCGATAGCGGGCCCTGATCCGATTCGTTGCGCGACACGAACTCTTGGCGCTGGCGCGGCAACGATCCGGGGTACTCCTCCTGCAAGTATGCGATGAGTTTTTCGCGCACATCGCAGCGCAAATCCCACGCCGCAGGCGCGCTTCGTGCGCTGAGCAACGCACGCAGTTCGACCGTGTTGTCCCTGGTGGCGTCGCTGACCTGAAGCACGACGACGCGGCCGTCCCAGAGCGGCGAGGCGCGGGCCACCTCCATCAGTTTTTCGCGGAGTTTTTCCACCGGCACGGTGTAGTCGACATACAGGAACACCGAGCCGATCAGCGCGGAGGTCTCGCGGGTCCAGTTCTGGAATGGCTTTTCGATGAAGTAGCTCAGCGGCACCACCATCCTGCGCCAGTCCCAAAGCTTGATGACAACATAGGTCGTGGTGATTTCTTCGATGGTGCCGTATTCGCCCTCGAGAAAGACGACGTCGTCGAGCCGGATCGGCTGCGCTACCGCGATCTGGACGCCGGCAATCAGGTTGGCGAGCAGGGGACGCGCGGCGATACCGATCGCGAGACCTGCGACGCCTGCCGAGGCGAACAGACTAACGCCGTATTGCCTGACTTGCTCGAAACTCATCATCGCTGCCGCAACCGTCATGATCACGATCAGGGTGTCGGCGGCACGCTTGAGGATGCCCACCTGCGTGACATGCTTGCGCGCGAGCAGATTGTCTTCGGCCTCCAGGCTGAAGCGCCGCAGGTAAACCTGTGAACCGATCTGGGCTGCTATAAGTGCGGTCCATCCCAATAACGCGATGAAGGCGACGTTGAGGACGTTGCTGAAGACGATCGCGGCGCGCTCTCCAATGGGCGCAACCCTGACCACGAGCGACAGAGCGAGGACGATCAAAGCAAGCCGAAGCGGCCCTTTGCTGCGGGTGAGCAGCGACCGGGTCTTGGGATGACGTACGCCGAGCGTGCTTCTGATCGAATGAACGATCATGGCGTTGGCGATCAGCGCGACGAGGATTCCTCCGATCACGAGTGTGGACGCCGTCAGCCAGTTCGGCAGCAGCCAGAGCGTGTTCAGGATCTCGGCATAGCCGTCTTTGATGACGTCGATCATCGTGAGGATTCCGGCGGGGGATGAGCGGTGAGGGCTATCAACGCTTCAGCGCCCCGGAGGTTCACGCATCGCACCAAGTTGCTGTTAGCACTGGACAATTGGGACCCCGGATGGCATCAAACAGCCATCGCGCGCACTGCGCGCCCATTTCGGATTCTCGCCATGAAGCTGTTTTTCCTACGCTTTTTCACGTGGTGGAGTGGCACGACATTCGGCACGCTGCTCTGGACGCGGCGGTTCGGCGAGGTGGTCGGACAGGACGAGGGTGGCAACACCTACTACCGTACGCGTGGCGGCAAGATCGATCCGACGCTGGGCTTCGAGCGCCGATGGGTAATCTACAACGGGTACGCCGAAGCGACGCGCGTTCCGCCCGCTTGGCATGGATGGTTGCACCACACTGTGGACACGCCGCCGACCGAGACCGATTACAAGCCGCGCGAGTGGGAAAAGCCGCACCGCCCGAACATGACCGGTACGCCGGCAGCTTATCGCCCATCGGGCTCGACACTCGCTGCGGGTCGCCGGCCGAAGGCCACGGGCGATTATCAGTCCTGGACCCCCGGACAGTAACGCCGGGGCAAACGAGCCGTCTGGGTTCGGCGGGCGGTGTGAATGGCTCGCCCTTTCCCCGCCGTATTCGGCGTGTTAACCGATGATCTGCGCGCGGCCCGTTTTCTGTAGAATGGCGGGACACGATTCGGTTGAATCGCATATTGGGGCCGCATCAGTTTATGATCTTGAATGTGATCGTTCCGACAGGTGTGGAGCACGATGTTTTCCGGAAATCGCTTCGCACCCTGTGGCACCGTGCTCCTGTGAAGCTGCGCAAGATGCTCCGAACCATCACCACATTCTCTGTCGCAGCCTTGAGCGCCACCCTGTTGATGCTGCCGGCAACGCCCGTGCACGCCCAGATCGGCAATATCTTCTCCGACAGGCCGCGCCCGCCTGCCAATGTGCAGCAGCGCGGCGAGCCCATTCAGGAGCCGGAAGAGGAAGAGGTGCCCGATCTTCCTCCGCAGGGCCGTCTGCTTCCGACACCGAACCGTCCGCTGCCCCCGGGGCAGGGCGCGCCTCTGCCGGGAAATGTCCAGACCCAGCCGCTGCCGCCACCTCCAGGAACGGCGGCCGCTCCATCTCAGCCCGCCGTACCCGGACAGGGCACGCCGAACAACGCTGCGGTCAACCCGTTGCCGGGTCTGCCGCCCGGTCAGAAGCAGCCGCGCAGCGCTCCGCCAACGGCTGCAACATTGCAGCCGGGCGACGAGGTCGTGACCGAACCGCCGGCCCAGAAGATCGTCAACAAGCAGGCGGTTTTTGCGGGTCTCGACAAGATCACGGGCCGCATCATCAAATTTGACGCCGACATCGGAGAGACCGTTCAGTTCGGTGCTCTGCGCGTCAAGCCGCAGGCCTGCTACACGCGGCCATCGACCGAGGCGGCCAACACCGACGCCTTTGTCGAAGTCGATGAAATCACCTTGCAGGGCGAGGTGAAGCGAATCTTCTCGGGTTGGATGTTCGCAGCCAGCCCTGGTCTGCACGGCGTCGAGCACCCGATCTACGATATCTGGCTGACCGACTGTAAAGGTCCGTCGGCAACGGTGGCTCAACAGGAAGCGCCGAAAGCTGCGCCACCTCCGCCGCCCCAGCAGCAGCCCAAGCGGCCGGCGAAGCAACCGCCCGTGCAGCGGCCGCTGCCGCCGCCGAATCCATTCCCGCCATTCCAGCGGTAACCTCGTTCAGGCCCATCGGCTTTAGGTCAGGCACGCCAACGCTTCAGCGCCGGTAACGGGTCTGTCTGCGGGAAGCGCGAAGAAATCGGCCTGTCCCGTGACCGCGTCATCGAGCATGGTGCGGTATCTGCGCCGCGGCACTTCGACTGCACCGAAGGTGCGCAGATGGTCTGTCACGAATTGCGTATCGAGCAGAACGAATCCGCCGGCGACGAGGCGGGCCACGAGATGGACCAGCGCCACCTTCGACGCATCCCGCTCGGTGTGAAACATGCTCTCCCCGAAGAATGCGCGGCCAAGGCTGACGCCGTATAGCCCGCCGACCAGTTGATCGCCGTGCCAGGCTTCGACGCTGTGGCAATGACCGATCTCGTGCAGCGATGTGTAGAGGTCGCGGATACGGCCATTGATCCACGTATCGTCGCGGCCAGGCTGTGGCGCGGCGCATCCGGCAATGGTCTGCTTGAAAGCCGTATTGACGGTGACGCGAAAGACGTCGGAGCGAACGGTACGCGCAAGGCGCGACGCGACGCGGAACCCGTCCAGCGGGATGATGCCGCGTTTCTCCGGCTCGACCCAGAAAATCGTAGGGTCGTCGGCGCTTTCGGACATCGGGAAGATGCCGCAGGCATACGCGCGCAGCAACACACTCGGCGTAATTTCGGACGATGCGGCGTCGCGAGAACTCATGCGCAATCATAGCAGGTTGTGCGGCCTTCCGCGACCGTCAAGCCGCGCCGACAACCTGCTTGATTTGCGGCTGTACGGCGCTCTTCAGCCGCAGCACGATACGTGTTCCAGCGTGGGATGGATCGCGCTCGGCCTTGGTTTCGAGCTTTTGCGCCATCGCACTCACGATGCGCTGGCCCATGCCGGTGGATCGGGGATCCTGCTTTACCTGCAAGCCGACGCCATCGTCGGTGATCGACAGTTCAAGGCCGCCGTTGCACGACCGGAGTTCGACATGGATCGGACCGGCACCGTCCGGATAGGCGTACTTGACGGCGTTCATCACCAGTTCGTTGACGATGATGCCGATCGCAACGGCGCGATCCGGGTCGATCTCGACGGGGTCGGCTTTCATCGTCAGCCGCGACATCCGGTTGCCTTCAGCGGAACGCCGCAGGTCCTCGAGCAAGGCTTCGAGATACTGGTTCAGCATGACCGTCTTGAGGTCCTGAGACGTGTAGAGGCGGCGATGAACCTGCGCGACCGCGGCGACGCGTCCCATCGCATTGGTCAGCGCGGCCTTCACATCGTCGTCGGCACTCGAGTTAGCCTGAAGATGCAGCAACGACGCGATGATCTGCAAGCTGTTGCCGACACGATGATTCACTTCACGCAGCAGGACCTCGCGCTCGGCGGCGAGCGCCGCGTAGCGGTCCCGCGAAGCATGAACTTCCGCTTCTGCATCGTCGCGCGCCTTGCGCACAAGCGCTTGTTCGATAGCGCCTCGTGCAGCGACGTCGAGCAGCGCGAGAAATTCTCCCTGCGTATCCTTGACCAGATAATCGGCAGCTCCTGCCTTGAGGGCGGTGACCGCGATCTTGCTGTCTTGCGATGCGGTCACGAAAATGACCGGCGGCGCATCGGGGATCTTCTGAATTTCGGCAAGCGTCTCCAGACCGTCGAGACCGGGCATGTGCTGATCGAGCGCGACGACATCGATCCCGCCTTGCTTGATGCGCGCAAGGCCGCTCGCGCCGTCAGCCGCGTGCTCGACGGCAAAACCCTGCCGCTTCAGCCCGCGCTCGACCAGCCGCGCAAGATCGGCATCGTCGTCAATGTACAAAAGAAGAGGCGTTGCAGGTTTCATGTTTTGACAGGTGGAACCTTGATGACTGAAAAAAACAATCCCAGTTGGCGGATCGCGTTGGCAAAGCTTTCGTAATTCACGGGCTTGGTGATGTAGACGTTGCAGCCCAGCTCGTAGCAGCGTTTGATTTCGTGCTCGTCGTCCGTGGTTGTCAGTACGACAACCGGCGCGCATTTGACGTGACTGTTTTCTTTGATCCGCTTGAGGATATCGATCCCGGTCATGTCGGGCAGATTCAAGTCGAGCAGAATCAGAAGCGCCTGATCCTTATGATCGACGCCTGAGCCGTCCTTGCCGAACAGGTATTTCACCGCATCTGTACCGTTGGTGAACGGCAAGATCTCATTGTTGACACCCGAGCGCCGGATATTGCGCTCAATCAGGCGGGCATGGCCCTCGTCATCTTCGATCATGATGATTTTAACTGGCAGACTCATTCTTCTTTTCCTTGAGTTCCGAAATTCCACTTCGCAGGCAATGTAACCGTGAAAGTACTGCCTTTGTGAAGTTCTGAGGAGACGTTGATGGTGCCACCCATGCGGCGCACCAATGCACGGACGTGGGCGAGACCGATGCCTTGTCCCTGACGATCCTGAAGACCGGCCCGTCGGAACAGGTCGAAGATCCTCTGGTGATCCTTTGGATCGATACCACGTCCGTTGTCAGTGATTTCGATGATGACAAAACCGAGCTTGAGGCGCCCCTTGATCAGGATGTCGCCCGGCACGCCCGGCTTGAGGTACTTGAGAGCATTGTCAACGAGGTTAGAGAAGATTTGTTCCAATGCGAGGCGATCGCTGACAATATTGGGCAGCGGCTCGACGCGGATTTGCGCATTGGCCTCAGACGCTTGATGCGCCATGGACGAGATGATTGTCTCGATAAGTTCTCTGGTATCGACCTCTACAGGATGAAATTCGCGCCGACCTTCGCGTGTCAGATTGAGTATGGCGGAGATCAGACGATCCATCTTGCCGATGGACGACTTGATGAATCCGAGCGCTTCTGAGAAATCCTGGGCAAGCTGTTTGTCTTCCGCCTGAAGCTCCGGCGCTGTCGCCGGATCTACACCGACGATGGGCTCGGGGACTGACGGCGCCGCCGCAGCGGCACGGCTGTATTTTGCGATACGGGTGAAGATGTCGGTGCGCAGTTCTTCGAGCTCGCTTGTGAAACCCATAATATTCACAAGCGGCGAGCGCAGATCGTGACTTACGATGTAGGCAAAGCGCTGGATCTCTTCATTCGCTTCGCGAAGATCAGCGGTGCGTGTTTCAACAGTCGCTTCGAGGTTAAGATTGTTGTCGCGCAGTTGCCGCTCGGCTTCGTCGCGCGCACGCGTCGATCGCCGCACCAGAAAAAGTGAGGCGCCAGCCAAAAGGAGCACCAGGCCTGAACCGGCTGTTGTGACAACCGCTGCGAGAGTCTGGCTGCGGTCGGCTGCGGCGGTTCGTGCCTGGAAAAGACGGTCTTCCTCCGCGCGCATGGCTGTGGCGATCTCAGTTATGCGCTGAACGGCAGTGCCACTACCGTCGCGCAACATTGCCACGCCGCCCGGAATGTCGTTCCTTTTCACGAAGTCGACAGCTTTGGTGAATTCCGTGAGACGCAATTCGATGGATTCGCGGAATTGCTTGCTGTTCTCGATCTGAACTGGGCTGTCGCTGGTCTGTCTTATGAGCGTCTCGACACCCGGCAAGATGCGTTGGATAGCAGCCTCGTGCTCCGCCAGAAATTTCGGTTGCGACGTGAGGAGGTAACCTCGGGCGGCGCTTTCTGCGCGCCGGATATCCAGCAAGACGGTCGATATCTGATTTTCGACTTCGACGGTGTGAACCACCCAGCGGCTGTCGTCGCGCGCCTTGTTCACCAGAACGATGGAAATGACGCTGATCGCGACCAGCACCAGAAAGCCCGCGGATAGCAAGGCAATCTGCCAGAGCGTGCGCCGACGGGCCTTATCCCGTGTCACGTTCGCCCTGCGGTGTTGCCGGGATAAATAAAACGCTGAAAATTCAAATTGCTACCCCTGAAACCCTATTCCTAGCGTACGTGAAATATCACGCGCAAATAGGAATTTAGTTCCATGGATGGAACTCAAAATTTCAGGTCCGGAACCTCAGGACGACTTGGTGTCGCCGGCGGCCAGATAGTGCTCAAGCCAATGAATGTGGTAGTCGCCGTCGATGATGCTGGGTTCCCGTACCAGCCCCCGGAACAGAGGCAATGTGGTTTCGACGCCATCCACCACCATCTCGTCGAGCGCGCGCCGCAACCGCATCAGGCATTCGCCACGGGTCTTGCCATGAACGATCAGCTTGCCGACCAGGGAGTCGTAATAGGGCGGAATGACATAGCCCTGATAAACGGCTGAATCGATCCGCACGCCAAGCCCGCCCGGCGGATGGTACTGCATGATCTTGCCGGGCGAAGGCCGGAAGGAAACCGGGTTCTCGGCGTTCACACGGCATTCGATCGCGTGGCCGTTGATGACGATATCTTCCTGCGCGCAGGGCAGGTCGCCGCCTGCGGCGACACGAATCTGCTCGATGACCAGATCGATCCCGGTGATCATTTCGGTGACGGGATGCTCGACCTGAATGCGTGTGTTCATTTCGATGAAATAGAACTCGCCGTCTTCGTAAAGGAATTCGATGGTGCCGACGCCGAGATACTGCATCTCGCGCATCGCCTTGGCGCAGGTTTCACCGATCTTGGCGCGTGCGGCTGCGCTAAGGATCGGCGAGGGGCCTTCTTCCCAGACCTTCTGGTGGCGGCGTTGCAGCGAACAATCGCGCTCGCCGAGGTGGATCGCGCCGCCGCGGCCGTCGCCAAGAATCTGGATTTCGATGTGGCGCGGCTTGCCAAGATATTTTTCGAGGTAGACCGAGCCGTCGCCGAACGCGGCCTTGGCCTCGTTGCTCGCGGTGGACAGGGCGAGCATCAGATCGGCTTCAGTCTGCGCGACTTTCATGCCGCGGCCGCCGCCGCCAGCCGCTGCCTTCACCAGAACCGGAAATCCGATCTTCTTGGCGATGCCCATGGCGTCATCGCCGGGGCCGATGCCGCCGTCAGAGCCGGGCACAACAGGAATACCGAGGCGCTTGGCGGTCTTCTTGGCCTCGATCTTGTCGCCCATCAGGCGGATGTGCTCGGCCTTCGGGCCGATGAAATGCAGATTGTGGTCGGCGAGAATTTCCGCGAAACGCGCATTCTCTGACAGGAAGCCGTAGCCCGGGTGAACGGCGTCGGCACCGGTGATCTCGCATGCAGCGAGCAGCGCTGGCACGTTCAGATAGCTGTCCTTCGCGGGCGGCGGTCCGATACAGACGCTTTCATCGGCGAGGCGGACATGCATTGCGTTCGCGTCCGCAGTCGAGTGAACTGCGACGGTCGCGATGCCGAGCTCCTTGCATGCGCGCAGCACGCGCAATGCAATCTCGCCGCGATTGGCAATCAGGATCTTGTCGAACATCGCAGCGCCTGACGGTGAGATTATTCAATAATGACGAGCGGTTCGCCGAACTCGACCGGCTGGCCGTCTTCGACGAGGATTTGCGTGACCGTGCCGGCGCGTGTCGACGGGATCTGGTTCATCGTCTTCATCGCTTCGATGATGATGAGCGTGTCGCCGACCTTCACCTTGCTGCCGACATCGACGAACGGCTTCGCGCCGGGCTCGGAAGCGCGGTAGGCGGTGCCGACCATCGGCGAGGGGACTGCGCCGGGGTGCTTGGAAATATCGGCAGGAGCGGCTGCAGCTACAACGGGAGCTGCCGCGGCAACCGGGGCAGCAGCAGGCGCAGCTTGATAAGACACCGGTGCCGCGATGCTGATGTTGCGTGCAACCCGCAGACGCAAGCCAGCGCGCTCGATCTCGATTTCCGTGAGATTGGTTTCATCGAGCAGCATCGCCAGTTCGCGAATGAGTTCGCGCTCGTCGGCCGGTTTTTCCTTTGGGGCAGATGGTTCTTTCGGCGAGGAGGCCATGTGTAATCCGAAGCTTTCTCAGTAAATGACAGGCAGGCGTATCAGGCTTTCGCCTTGGCGCCGATCTTCGCGGCGAGGCCGCTGATTGCGAGGCGATAGCCATCGATTCCGAAGCCGCACAGCGTTGCCACGGCAGCTGATGCGACGAAGGAATGGTGACGAAAGCTCTCGCGCGCGTAGATGTTGGAGACGTGGACTTCGACCGTTGGAAGTTTGACGGCAACCAGCGCGTCATGGAGTGCGATCGAGGTGTGGGAATATCCGCCGGCGTTGATGATGATACCGGCGGCCTTCTTCGCACCCGCCTCGTGCACGAAATCGATCAGTTCGCCCTCGCGGTTGGACTGGCGGCAATCGGCCGTCAGGCCGTAGCTGGCGGCGCTGTCGTGGCAGAGCTTCTCCACGTCAGCGAGGGTGTGATGGCCATAGGTCTCCGGCTCGCGGGTGCCGAGCAGATTGAGGTTCGGCCCGTTAAGCACATAGATCGTCTTTGCCATCCGAAAACCAAATCCAGCAATGTCGGCGAAATAATGCGGGTGCGCGCAGCTTGGGGCGGTTTATAGGCAACATAGGGCCGGGAGGGAAGCCTGATCGGCTTCGCCATCCCCCGCCAAATCATTCAGAAATCACCTGAAAAGCTTGGTGGAACACTCTGAAATCACTGGTTAACCAATCTTAACGATTGTCCAGGCGGATGCTCCGCCTCAGGGCGGCCCGGCCTAACAGGTCGCCTTCCCGCAGCGCGCTTCCGAGATTTTCTTGGCGAGACCCGCCGCGCCGACAGCACCGACCACGACGTCCTTTCCGATCACATAGCTCGGGGTGCCGTTGAGGCCCATTTCCTCGGCGAGCTTGAAGTTCTCGTTCAGCGTCGCGTTGACCTCCGGGCTGGCCATGTCCTTTTCGAGCTTGGCCATATCGAGACCCGCTTCCTTGGCCGCGGCCATGGCGCGCGCCTTGTCGGCCTGTCCGCGCCCATTCAGCAGCTTCTGATGGAAGTCCAGATACTTCTTCCCGCTCGGGTCCTGCATGCGGACCGCGACCGCGACCTGCGCTGCCTCCACCGAGCCCGGTCCGAGAACGGGGAATTCCTTCAGTACGACACGCAGCTTCGAGTCCGACTTCATCAGGGTGAGCATGTCGGCCATCGCGTGTTTACAATAACCGCAGTTGTAATCGAAGAACTCGACGAAATTCACGTCGCCGTCCCGGTTACCGACAACGACACCGCGCGGCGAGTTGAAGATCACGTCAGCATTTTTCTGAACAGCGGCGCGATGCTTTTCCGATTCTGCGGCCGCCTGCCGCTTCTGCAATTCGGCCGACATCTCCTCAAGCAGTTCAGGATTGGCGACGAGATAGTCCTTAATGATCTTCTGGATCTCGCTCTTCTGCGCGTCGCTGAACGACTGCGCATACGACACGGCGGGCAGACCCAGCACCAGCGCGAAGGCGAACGGAGCAAGAGAGCGGAGCGAAACCATGAGCATTCCTTCGTGACTGTGTGGACCGTTCAATTCTTTATCGGCTTCGTATTAACGATATCGTCGGCCTTGACCCACCCGGGGGTGCCGATGGCAAACCGAGTCTTTGCGCGCGAGGCGAGATCTCGCGCCGTTTTCTGGTCTCCGCGCAGATAGGCTGCCTGGGCCGAGGCGAGATCGGCTTCTGCATAGTCGCCCTTGCGGCCATAAGCCATTGCGAGTTGCGTATAGCCGAGCGCCGCTTCCGGTTCCCGCACGAGCGCTGCCCGCAGAATCTTGATGGCTTCCTCAGCGTAAGCTTTATTGTCCGATGCCACCAAGGACTGGCCAAGTAACATCTCGATGAGCGGCGCATTGTTGGACAGTTGAACCGCCCTGCGAAGCGGCGCGATGGCCTCATTGGGCTTGGCCCCCTCAAGCAGCGCCTGACCCTTCAACTCGTAAAAGTAAGGATTGTTGGGCTGGACCTTGATCAGGGAGTCGATCTGGGCGAGGGCATTGCGCAGATCGCCGTGACGATAGGTAGCGATTGCGCGGGCGTAACGTGCGGGAAGGCTATCGTTCGATGACGGATAGCGGCGGTAGACGGTATCGGCGCGCTCCATGAAGCCGGACACCTTGGCGCGCATCATGTCGTGGCGGAGCTGCAACGCGGGGTCGTCTTTCTTGTCCCAATATGGACTCGATTTCGCCAGTTCCTCCAGCGCCCTGACGCGTTCGGCTGGCATCGGATGCGACTGATTGTAAGGATCGGCGCCGCGCGAAGCGTACAGGCCCTGTTCGGAGAATCGCTTGAACGTTTCGTACATCCCCTTGGATGACTGGCCGGTGGCGTTGAGGAATTTCACGCCCGCCTTGTCCGCGTTTTCTTCCTGCTGCCTCTGGTAGGACAGCATCGTGCGCATGATCGCGGCCTGAGGCGCGGCGACTGCAGCAGCGCCGGCACTTCCTGCACCGGAACGCGCGCCTGCGACGGCGGCGCCGAGGCCAAGCAGCATGGCGATGATCAACTGGGTCTGTGCTCGCGAAATCTGTTCGCGCAGTTTCGCAAGATGTCCGCCGGCAAGGTGGCCCGTTTCATGGGCCAGCACGCCAATGATCTGGTTCGGTGTATCGGATTCGCGCAACGCTCCGTAGTTCACGAAAATACGGCGACCGTCGGCGACGAAGGCGTTGAATGCCGGATCGTTGATAATGACGACCTGAATGTTTTGCTTCTCCAGCCCCGCCGCGCGCAGGATCGGGCGCGTGTAGTCGCGCAGAAGCTGTTCGGTCTCGGCGTCGCGTAGAAGAGGAGGCCCCCCTTGCTGTGCATGCACCGGCCATGACCCGGCGAGCAGTGCCGCCGCAGTGACGACTGCGGTCGCGCGCCGCAGAACGGCGCGGATCGGCGAGCGGGTGGCTGGCGCGGTCAAGAGGGCATTTGTCATGGCTTGGTCAGCGAGCTTGGCAATGGAGCGGCGGCCTGTAGGGTGCTAAAAACACGGTCTAACAAGACGCCGAATGCGGCGGTACAACGGCACGTTGCCGCATGCTTTCCTTGCATGCCGCGGTTCCCGAGAATAGCAGATTTCATGCCAGTGTGGTGGTTCGCAAGTCCGCATTACTTCTACAGCGCGCACATTTGCGGACTTGCGAACCAAAACCACACTAGAATTGTAATTTTCCAGTGTCCTTTTGAATCCGAAGTTCGCTATGGAGAGTGATGCAAACGAGGCGAACTTCGGATTCAGGACACTGGATGTGACGCTTACAGACAAGGCAAAAAGCCTTTTGACACCCTCCAGCCGCGGCAATGTTCCGCCGTTCATGGTGATGGATGTGATGGCGGCCGCCGCCAGGATCGAGGCCCAAGGCGGCCACGTGATCCATATGGAGGTTGGCCAGCCTGCGGCTCCCGCGCCGCAGACCGCGATCGCGGCTGCGCGCGCAGCCCTGGATGTCGGGAAGATCGATTATACCGCCGCTGTCGGCATCTCCTCGCTGCGTCAGCGAATCGCACGCCACTACCGCGAAACCTACAAGCAGGACGTCGATCCCGGGCGCATCGTCATCACCACGGGTTCTTCGGGAGCCTTTGTGCTCGCGTTTTTGTCGGCGTTCGAGCCCGGCGATCGTGTTGCCATCACGTCTCCCGGCTATCCGCCGTATCGGCACATTTTGCGTGCCCTCGGATGTGAGCCCGTTCTGATCGAAACGACCAATGCCACACGGCACGCTCTCACCGGAGAGATGTTGCTGGAGGCCCACCGCAAGACACCGCTGAAGGGTGTGCTGGTCGCCAGTCCCGCAAACCCGACCGGCACCATGATGACGCGTGAGGCCATGGCGGACCTGATCGCCGCAGCGGACAGCGCAGGCATCCGCTTCATCTCGGATGAGATCTATCACGGGCTCGACTACGCGTTTCCGGCGGTGACGGCCGCCGAGCTTTCGTCCGAGGCGATCATCATCAATTCGTTCTCGAAGTACTTCTGCATGACCGGTTGGCGCGTGGGCTGGATCGTTGTGCCGGAAGTGCTGGTGCGTTCGGTCGAGACGTTGCAGCAGAACCTGTCGATATCCGTACCGACGCTGTCGCAGATCGCGGCTGAAGCCGCGTTCGATGGTTGCGCGGAAATGGATATTATCAAGCACGGTTATGAGGAGAACCGGCGAATCCTGATTGAAGGGCTGCCGAAAGTCGGGCTGACCGAATTTTTGCCGGTAGACGGGGCGTTTTATCTTTATGCCGACGTTTCGAAGTTCAACGCCGACAGCTTCGAGTTTGCCAAGACCATGCTGCAGCAGGCGCATGTCGCGGCAACCCCGGGCGTTGATTTCGACCCGTTCCACGGAAAGTCCTTTGTGCGTTTTTCCTATTCGCGCTCGACGCAGGAGATCAGTGAAGCCGTGACACGCATCACGCGCTGGCTCGCCAGGGGCTGATAGGCCGGTTTCAACGGGCCCAAACGCAAAACCGCCCGCTGTGAAGCGGGCGGTTTATTCATATCCTGTATTCGGCCGTTACTCGCCGCGGCGCGACCACCAGCCCGCGCGGCGCGGCTGGGCGGTCTCGGGTTGCGGTTGAGATGGCGCCGGTTCAGTCGAAGGTGCCGATGTCGGCGTTTGAACAGGAGCGGGCTCCGGCTCCTTCGGCGTTTCACCGAAGAAGAAGCTGACTTTCTCGCGGACGGTCGAGCGCTTGCGTGGAGCTGCCTCGGTTTCTTCCGGCGGCGCGTTGTACTGCGCTACCGGTTCAGGCTGCGGAGCCGGAACTGGTGCGGGATGCTCCTCGCGGACCGGCTCTGCTGGTGCGGACAGATCGGCCACAGCTTCGGCAGATTCGGATTCTGGCAGCGGTCCCAGGTCGTCGGCAATCGTCGATACCTGTCCTTCGCCCGGCTGAGCACCTTCTGCACCGCTCAGGTCATTGCCACCACGCCGACGGCGTCCACCGCGGCGTCCGCGGCGGCGCGGGCGGCGTTCGCCATTCGCGTTCTGCTCGGCGCGCGGTTCTCCGTTCTGATCGTCCTGCTCGTCGTCGCCTTCGTCGCCGTCGCTGGCTTCGCCGATGGCGTCATCCTGCGACGCGATGTTGGTCGCATCGCCGCGGTCGGCGGCCTGTGCGCCATCGCGCGCTTCTCCACCACGGCCACGCCTGCGGCGGCGGCGCTTACGGCGCGGACCTTCTTCGCCTTCGGCGGCAGGAGCTGCGTCGGCGGATTGCGCTTCTGCGCTGTCCTCATCATCACCTTCAAACTCGGCCTCGGCTTCGAAGGTTTCGTCATCCTCGTAATCGTAGGTGTCCTCGACCGGGGCCGGGGATGCGGCGAGCTGCGCTGCAAGGATAGCCTTGGCGGCTTCAAGCGTATGAACGGCTTCGCCGCGATCGATCACGTAAGACTGCTGCCCGCTGATCGTCGCATCGGCGATGACCGCCAGCGTGACCTTGAAGCTGCTTTCGAGATCGCGCAGGTGACCGCGCTTGTGGTTGAGCACATAGAGCGCAACGTCGGTGCGCGTGCGCACCGTCAGATTGTGGGTCGGTCCCTTCATCAGGGTTTCTTCGAGGCCGCGCAGCAATTGCAGCGCAACGGACGAGACCGAGCGGACATGACCGGTTCCGCCGCAATGCGGGCAGGGCTCGGTGGAGCTTTCCAGCACGCTGGCGCGGATGCGCTGGCGCGACATCTCGAGCAGGCCGAAATGCGAGATGCGCCCGACCTGGATGCGGGCGCGATCCTGCCGCAGGCAGTCGCTCAGCTTGCGCTCGACCGCGCGGTTGTTGCGCTTCTCATCCATGTCGATGAAGTCGATCACGATGAGACCCGCCAGATCGCGCAGACGCAACTGGCGTGCAACTTCCTCGGCGGCTTCGAGATTGGTCTTGAGGGCGGTATCCTCGATATGGTGCTCGCGGGTTGAGCGGCCGGAGTTCACGTCGATGGAGACCAGCGCTTCGGTCTGATTGATGACGATGTATCCACCGGAACGTAGCGTCACCGTCGGAGAGAACATCGCATCGAGCTGGCTCTCGACGCCCATGCGTGAGAACAGCGGCTGGCCGTCGCGATACTGTTTCACCGCGCGAACGTTGCTCGGCATCAGCATCTTCATGAAGTCGCGGGCCTCGGTGAAGCCGGACTCGCCGGCAACAAGGACTTCGTCGATTTCCTTGTTGTAGAGGTCGCGTAGCGAGCGCTTGATCAGCGAGCCTTCCTCGTAAACGAGGGTAGGAGCCTGCGACTTTAATGTGGTGTCGCGGACGGTTTCCCACATCCGGATCAGGTATTCGAAGTCGCGCTTGATCTCCGGCTTGGTGCGGGACGCGCCGGCGGTGCGCAGTATGATCCCCATGCCTTCCGGCACATCGAGATCCTGGACCACGTCCTTCAGGCGCGAACGATCCTGAGCCGAGGTGATCTTGCGGCTGATACCGCCGCCGCGTGCGGTGTTGGGCATCAGCACGGCATAGCGGCCGGCAAGCGAGAGATAGGTGGTCAGCGCGGCGCCCTTGTTGCCACGCTCTTCCTTCACGACCTGAACCAGCATCACCTGGCGGCGCTTGATGACTTCCTGAATCTTGTACTGGCGGCGCGGGCGGAATGCACGTTCCGGCACTTCTTCCAGCACGTCGTCGCCGCCGACCGACTCGACGACTTCCTCTTCGGCGTCCTCACCGTCTTCGTCGTCGTCGCCATCCGCATCGTCTGCGTGGTGTTCGTCGTCGTCGTGAGGAGCGATAGGCGCCTCATGGGCCTCATCGTGGGCATGGTGCTCGTGCTGATGATCGTCGTGCTCATGATCATCGTGCGCGTGATCGTGGGAATAATCGTCATGGGTATGGTCGTCTTGAGCGGCGACCGGCGCGGACGATTCCTGAGCCGGAAGTTCCTGCGATGCGGCGACTGGCGCGGCGTCGGCATGATGCTCGTCGTGACTCTCGTTTCCGGCCGGGAGGGCCGCAACGTCATGAGCCTCACCATGCTGATGATCGTGTTCGGCGTGATGTACGCCATCATGCTGGTGGTCATGATCGTGATGCATGTCATCGTGACCGTGATCCGGTGCATGATCGCCGACCTGCGAGGCATCCGCGTGCGGCTGCGTGTCGATCTCGGGGCTTGCGCCCTCGATGATCTCGCTCTGCACGCGCTCGCCACGGTCGCGGCGCCGGGAGTTGCGATGGCGGGAGCGCCGGCGGCTGGAACGGTTTTCCGATTCTTCTTCGGCTTCGCGGTGCGCGCGTTCATCGGCCTCGATCAGCGCCTGACGGTCTGCCACCGGGATCTGATAATAGTCGGGATGGATTTCGCTGAAGGCCAGAAAGCCGTGGCGATTACCGCCGTACTCGATGAACGCGGCTTGCAGCGACGGTTCGACGCGCGTGACCTTGGCGAGATAGATGTTGCCGCGCAGCTGCTTGCGCTGGGCAGACTCGAAATCAAATTCCTCGACGCGATTGCCGCGGACCACGACCACCCGGGTCTCTTCCGGATGGGTCGCATCGATCAACATTTTGTTGGGCATTTTTGAGCTCTTGACGGCGAACGGTGCGTTCGGCGGCCAGCGCATGGCGCGTAGCCGGGTCACGTAACGGTCCACCTGATTCGGGGGTGAGGGGAAGGCCAAAACGCCGCCCGAGGCACCGTGCCGATCGCAACGTCAGCGAAACGCGACGCGGAAAAGATTCGCGTCGTATCGATGCTGGCGTCGATGGGATCTTCTGACTGATCCCGTTCGGCAATAGAGTCTGGCGCATCAAGCGTCGGCCCGTCTAATTCAATGTGGCGGCAAAGGCGCCGCCGTATCCTGCCGCCGACGTTGCCAGCGGTTTTGCTGCTGGCAGTGCCAAACGCGGCGCAAGGTGCGCGCGCTGGCTCTCGATGGTCCGCTGCCTTGCGGCAACGGTCGCCGGTTATGAAAGTAGCCGCTCGGGCTGGTAACCGCCGTTCCGTATCAGCCGCGCGCTGCGCTGGCTGTGGAGGGTCGGAAGGTACGCTGGAACCTCTGATTGAATACGAGGAACTGGCGCTGCACCGGGAAGCTGAACGCGACACAACCGCAAGTTTAAACCGTCAGCCTCTCCTACATACGTCGAATGGTCGTTTCTGGCAAGGGAAGCGTCACAGCGCTGCAACACACTCGGGTAATCGTCTCCCGCTCGGTAAGGAGCCGTTAACTGCGCGGTTCTATTGCGGTATGAGGTGTCCGGAGGCTGCGGATTCGTTGACGAGCCACATGAATTATCGCGCATTTCGGGTGGTTGCGCAGGTGTGCGCCGCAGCATTCCTGTGCCTGCCGATTCCCGAGGCGATCGCAGTCGAATCTCAGCCGCCGCAGCCAGCGGTTGCGGCCGCCTTTCCAATCGCCTCCGACGTGCGCGTGGCGGGCGACGACAAGCAGACCCGTTTTATTCTCGACCTCGACCGCAAGGTTGATGCCCGGGCGTTTGTGCTCGGTGATCCGTATCGTGTCGTCGTCGATATTCCGCAGGTCACCTTCAATCTCCCCGCCGGTGTGGGAAAGGAAGGGCGGGGTTTGATCCGCGCTTTTCGCTACGGCCTTGTGATGCCGGGGGGATCGCGGGTGGTTTTCGACCTGACCGGTCCAGCCAGGATTGAAAAGACCTACGTCATCGATCCGGCGAACGGGCAGCCTGCGCGTCTCGTGGTCGAACTGGCTGCGGTGGAACGATCGGCGTTCAAGGCATCGTCGCCGGGCGAGGACAAGGTGCAACTGCGGCCAGCGATCGTCGCCGACGCCAGTGGGGCCGCGGTTGAAACGACAGGTACGACCAAGGCCGCAAAGGTCACCGATTCCCGTCCGGTCATCGTGATCGACCCCGGCCATGGCGGCGTCGACAACGGCACACAGGCAGCTACCGGCGAAAGCGAAAAGATGCTGGTGCTGGATTTCGCCAAGGCGCTGCGGGATCGGATCGAGAAGGGCGGCAAGTTTCGGGTCGTGATGACGCGTGACGACGACACCTTCGTTCCTCTCGGGGAACGGGTGAAGATCGCCCGCGCCAATACGGCGGCGTTATTTGTTTCCATTCACGCCGATGCCTTGCCCAAGCGGGAGGGCGATGCCCAGGGCGCGACCGTCTATACGCTGTCGGAGCGCGCCTCCGATGCGGAGGCCGAGAAACTTGCCGAGGCCGAGAACAAAGCGGACGCCATCGCGGGCATCAACTTGACCGAGGAGCCGGCGGAAGTGGCCGATATCCTGATCGAATTGACCCAGCGAGAGACTCGAACGTTTTCAAATCGCTTCGCCCGTACCCTCGTAAACGAGATGAAGAGCGTCGCCCGCATGCACAAGCACCCGCTGAAATCAGCGGGGTTCAAGGTCCTGAAGGCGCACGACGTTCCGTCTGTGCTGGTCGAACTCGGCTACGTCTCCAACAAGGATGATCTCCAGCATCTGGTCTCCGAAAGCTGGCGGTCCCGCACTGTCGGTTCCGTCGCCCAAGCCGTTGACGCATTCTTCGGAAAGCGCGTGGTTTCCACGGGTCCTTCCAATTAAGCCCGTTCAGATTGAATTCGCAGGGTAATTGCTGCCGAGGCCCTAGTTTGGCCACAGCGGCGGCTCTATAGAAAATCGGGCCAGGAAGAGACCAGAATCGATCCACGCACGGATAGCGGATGGTATAGTTCGGTTTGGAAGCCCGGTCGTGTGCCTCGGGTGATCGCGCCAGATGTTTAAAGACGGATACTGACGATGCGCTTGCTACTGCGGTTCATGGGCTTTCTGTTTGCGGCTGGAACGATCGTGTTCCTTGTCGGCGTCGCCGCAGTCGCTGGAGCGATCTGGCACTTTTCGAAGGACCTGCCGGATTATTCGCAGTTGCAGGACTACGAACCTGCGGTGATGACGCGTGTTCACGCGGCAGACGGTTCGCTGCTCGGCGAATACTCCAAGGAGCGCCGGCTTTATCTGCCGATCCAGGCGATTCCGAAACCCGTGATCAATGCGTTCCTCGCGGCAGAGGACAAGAATTTCTATGAGCACGGCGGCATCGACTTCACCGGCATGGCCCGCGCGGCGGTTCTCTACGCACAGAATTACGGTTCCAACCGCCGCCCGCAGGGTGCGTCCACCATCACACAGCAGGTCGCGAAGAACTTCCTTCTGACCAACGAAGTCTCGTTCAACCGCAAGATCAAGGAAGCCTTGCTGGCGATGCGCATCGAGCGCACCTACACCAAGGACAAGATCCTCGAGCTGTATCTGAACGAAATCTATCTCGGCCTCAGCGCCTACGGCATTGCGGCTGCATCGCTTGTCTATTTCGACAAGTCGGTCAACGAACTCACCATCGCGGAAGCTGCCTATCTGGCAGCGTTGCCGAAGGCGCCCTCGAGCCTGCATCCTGTACGTAACCGCGATCGCGCCATCGAGCGCCGCAATTACGTGATCGACCGGTTGGCCGAAAACGGCTGGATCAAGCAGGCCGATGCCGTTGCCGCCCGCAAGGAGCCGCTGGTGGTGACATCGCGTTCCAACGCAGCGCATATTTTCGCGGGCGAGTATTTCGCTGAAGAAGTCCGCCGCGACATCTTCGAGCGGTACGGCGAGAAGAAGCTCTATGAAGGCGGCCTCTCTGTCCGTACATCGCTCGATCCCAAACTTCAGATGATGGCGCGCAAGGCAATGGTCGCCGGGCTCGTCAAGTTCGACGAGGCTCAGGGCTGGCGCGGCGCACCGCACAAGATCGATCTCGTCGGCGACTGGGGCGTGAAACTGGCCGAGGTCAAATCGCTCTCCGATATTTCGCCGTGGCGGATGGCCGTGGTGCTTGAGACCAGCGACCAATCGGCCCGTATCGGCTTTCAACCCGGCCGTGAGCTTGGCGGCGCGGTCTCCAAGACTCGCGAAACCGGATTGATCTCGCTGGACGGCGTCAGGTGGGCAAAGGCAGCGGCTGGTCCGACACGCTTCAAGACGCCGACCGCGGTGACGCAGGTAATTGCACCCGGCGACGTGATCTATGTCGATCCACTCCTCGACAAGGACGGCAACAAGGTCGAAGGGCAGTACCGGCTGCGTCAGGTGCCTGAAGTTTCCGGCGCGATGGTTGCGATGGATCCGTGGACCGGCCGCGTCGTGGCCATGGTCGGCGGCTTCTCGTTCGACCAGAGCCAGTTCAACCGCGCGACGCAGGCGTATCGCCAGCCGGGCTCGTCCTTCAAGCCGATCGTGTATTCGACCGCGATGGACAACGGCTACACGCCGTCGACCGTCGTTGTGGACGCACCGATCGAAATCGATCAAGGGCAGGGCGCGGGTGTCTGGCGTCCGGAAAACTACTCCACCGGCAAGTACTACGGGCCGACCACGTTGAGGAACGCGCTGATCCGGTCGCTGAACACGGTGACGGTGCGTCTCGCGCAGGACGTCGGCATGCCGCTGATCGGCGAGTACGCCAAGCGCTTCGGCATCTATGACGAGTTGCCGAACTATCTGTCCTACGCGCTTGGCGCAGGCGAAACGACGGTGATGCGCATGGTCACCGCCTATTCGATGTTTGCCAACGGCGGCAAGCGCGTGAAGCCGACGCTGATCGATCGCATTCAGGATCGTTATGGTCACACCATCTTCAAGCACGATCAGCGTGAGTGTCGCGGCTGCGATGCCGGCGAGGGCTGGAAAAACCAGCCAGAGCCTTCGCTGGTCGACCGCCGTGAGCAGGTTCTGGATTCCATGACCGCCTATCAGATCACGTCGATGATGGAAGGCGTCGTGCAAAGCGGCACCGCGACCGTCCTGCGTGAAGTGGGCAAGCCGATCGCCGGCAAGACCGGCACGACCAACGACGAGAAGGATGCCTGGTTCATCGGCTTCTCGCCCGATCTCGTGGTCGGCGTCTACATCGGCTACGACAAGCCGCGAAATCTCGGCCGAGGCGGCACCGGCGGACATCTTGCAGCGCCGGTCGTCAAAGACTTCATGAAGCTGGCGCTTGCCGACAAGCCTGCTGTGCCCTTCCGCGTGCCTGCCGGTATCAAGCTGATCCGCGTCGATGCCAAGAGCGGCATGCGCGCCGGGCCGGGTGACAGCGGCCGGACCATCCTCGAAGCCTTCAAGCCCGGAACAGCGCCGCCCGACAACTACTCGGTTATCGGCGTGGCCGACGCAGACGGGCGCTCACCCGGCGTTTCGCCGGATGCAGACCGGGCCATCTTCCGGCCGGGGACCGGCGGCCTGTACTAACGCAACCTGATAAAGTTGCGCTGCTCACCGTCAGCCGTTACATCCCTCACGTCCTTTGAATCGCGGTCTTTCCGCAAGCTGGAATTGTCATGCGTCCTGAAATCGAACGCCTTGTTGAAGAGATCAAGCAGTCAGTCGGGCTGCTGAGGAGGCATCTTTGACGTTGATGCTGCCACGGCTCGCCTCGCCGAACTGAACGCTCTCGCCGAAGATCCCAATCTCTGGAACGATCCGCAGAAAGCCCAGAAGCTGATGCAGGAGCGGACCTCGCTCGAGAATCAGCTCACCGGCATCGGCAAGATCGAGCGGGAGCTCGAAGACCAAACCGGCATGATCGAGCTTGGTGAGTCCGAGAAGGACGAGAGCGTCGTCCTGGAAGCCGAGAACGCGCTCAAGGCTTTGAAAAAGGACGTCGCGAAGCAGGAGCTGGAAGCGCTGTTGTCCGGTGAAGCCGACAGATTCAATACGTACCTCGAAGTCCACGCCGGCGCCGGCGGCACCGAGAGCCAGGACTGGGCCTCGATGCTGCTGCGTATGTACACGCGCTGGGCGGAGAAGCATGGGTTCAAGGTCGAATACCTTGAAGAGACCGAAGGCGAAGAAGCCGGTATCAAATCCGCGACAATCCAGATCAGCGGCCACAATGCCTATGGCTGGCTAAAGACCGAGGCAGGCGTGCATCGGCTGGTGCGGATATCGCCGTTCGATTCCAATGCGCGGCGGCACACGTCGTTCTCAAGCGTTGCCATTTTCCCGGTGGTCGATGACAGCATCAAGATCGATATCAAGGAATCGGACGTGCGCACCGATACGATGCGTTCGGGCGGCGCTGGCGGCCAGCACGTCAACAAAACCGAATCCGCGGTGCGGCTGACACATATTCCGACCGGCGTTGCCGTGGTTTGTCAGGCCGGCCGTTCGCAACACAAGAACAGGGCGCAAGCCTGGGACATGCTGCGCGCGCGGCTTTATGAAATCGAACTGAAGAAGCGCGAAGAGAAGGCCGCCGCCGATCAGGCTGCCAAGACCGATATCGGCTGGGGCCACCAGATCCGATCGTACGTGCTGCAGCCGTATCAGATGGTGAAGGATCTGCGCACCGGTGTGCAGACCTCCGACACGTCCGGCGTGCTCGACGGCGATCTCGATGACTTCATGGCGGCGACGCTGGCCCAGAAGGCCTTCGGCACTACGCCGGGCGCCATCGAGGACGTGGATTAAACGCAGAACCGGGTTGTCGCGAAACGGGTGGTTTAGCCCCGGGCCTCTGCGTATGGCTTTGCCATGGCTGTGGTCCAGGAAAGACTTCCCGAAACCGACCTGCGGATGGATGAGCGCGACTGGTCGCGGCTGATCTTTCTGTCGGTTCTCTGGGGCGGCACGTTCTTCTTTACCGGCGTGGCTTTGAAGGAATTGCCGCCGCTCACGCTGGTTTTCATTCGTCTGTCGGTCGCGACCCTGATCCTTCTGCCCGTGCTCTGGGCCAACCGCATCCCGTTTCCGGCGGGCATAGCGGGATGGTGGCCTTACGCGGTGATGGCGCTGATCAACAATGTCATGCCGTTTTCTCTGCTTGTGATGGGCCAAACCTACATCCCAAGTGGCATGGCGGCGGTGGTGAATGCCACCACTCCGGTTTTCACCGTTCTGGTAGCGGCGGCGTTCGGCGAGGAGAGGCTGATCCTGCGGCGTGTTGCCGGAGTGCTGCTCGGTCTGTGCGGCGTTGCTATCCTGAAAGGATATGAATTCGACATCAGTTCGCGGCAGAGCATCGGCATCGCGCTCTGCCTTGGTGCTACGACCTGTTTCGGTTTCTCCGCCCTGTGGGCGAGGCGCAAACTGGGCGGTGCTCCGCCCATCGGAGCCGCGACCTTTCAATTGCTTTCAGGGGCCTTGATGATGCTCGTTCTGGCGAGCATCTTCGATCGGCCATGGCAGTTACAGATGCCGGGACTGACCACATGGCTGGCGGTTCTTGGACTGGCGTCGCTCTCTACCGCGCTCGCGTTTATTCTCTTCTTTCAGATTATCGAGCGTTCGGGCGCCAGCAATGTGATGCTTGTGACGCTTCTCGTTCCGATCAGCGCAATCCTGCTCGGTTACTTCTTCCTCGACGAAAGAATTGAAGCCCGCGAAATTGTCGGCGCACTTGTTATCGCAAGCGCTTTGCTGGTGATCGATGGGCGCGTTTTCCGTGTGTTCGGCCGGTCAGGATAAATCGAGCCCGATCTATCCCTGACTGAGGCGGACACCGGCACGGAGAAACTTCTGCGGGTCCACCGCATCGCCGTCGATCCGTGTTTCATAATGCAGGTGAGGGCCGGTGGATCGCCCCGTGGAGCCAACCTCGCCAATCACCTGGCCGATTGCGATACGCTCGCCAACCTTGACGTTGATAGCCGACAGATGTCCGTAACGCGTCGACAGGCCGTTGCCGTGATCTATCTCCACCATGCGGCCATAACCGCCGCTCCATCCCGCATTGACAACCTTGCCGTTCGCAGTGGCGCGAACCGGATCACCGGTGGAAGCGCGAAAGTCCAGTCCGCTGTGCATCGCGGGGCGACCGAGGAAGGGATCACTGCGCACGCCGAATCCGGATGAGAATTCGACATTGCCGACAACCGGCTTGCGATAAGGCACAAGCGACAGGGTACGGGTGAGTTTATCGACCTGCGCACGCGTCAGGTTGATGCGGTAAAGCTGGCGTTCAAATGCCTCGGCGGTTGACGGCGGTTTCACCGGTATGAACGGTCCGCCCATTCCACCCTTGGGAGTTGCAGCCTCGAGCTGCGCCATATCGAGACCGAGATCTGTAATCACGCTGCGCATCCGGCGCATCCGCGATTCATAACCTTCCTCGACGGAGTTCAGGGTCGCGGTCTGCCGTCCTTCGACCTTGTCGAGTGCGGTCTGCAGGTTCGACAGGACGTTGTCGACACCGCTAGCCTTGGCAAATTCGGTGCGCGGGCGGGCAGCCGGTGGCGTTCGGGATTCAAGCCGCGCTTCGCGGTCGGGCGGTGTAACGAAGATCACCGTATCGTTGATCGGCGACGGTTTGGGCATTCCTGTGGTCGAGCCGGCGTCGGTCGACTGCGGTCCGCGCGCCGCCGGCTTGATCGAACCGGTAGGGGCGGTATCCGGCATTGCATTGAGCGCTGCGGCACGCTGCTCCAGCAACGCCTGCCGCCGCATGATCTGGTTGAGCTTCTGGTCGTACTGTTCCTGATCGAGCAGCTGACGGCTGGTGGTGCGATCGACGCGCGCACGCAGCTCCGCAATGCGGTCCTCGTAGGCGTACTGCATCTCCGCCTGGCGGGCGATCAGGCGGGTCAGAACGTCATCGCGGAAGGCAAAATAGGTGGCCGTCGCCGCCGACCACGCGCCCATGATGACGATGGATCCGGCCACGATCCAGAACACGACTGGTCCGAACCGCACGGCCTTGCCGTGATGGACAATGGTGTAGCCATTGCGGTCGGGTCGGTGATGACCATGCGCCGGACGCCGCTGAGGCGCCCTTGCATGATCATGCCCGTGGTGGTGTTGCGGCTCGGAATAGTGGGCGGAACGGCTCGACATCGGTACTCCCGCACCGACCGAAAACTGCTCCGGACGGCTCAATTACAGGCACCGATTTGAACCGTTCATGGTTAATTTTCGGGAAACGGAATGGGATTGCTAGGCGAGGCGCGCCGCCGCGAGGACCTCGTCGGCATGGCCATCGACTTTCACATTGCGCCAGATTTTGACGATCCGGCTATCGCCATCAATCAGAACCGTTGTCCGAGAAATCCCCATGAACGTCTTGCCATACATCGATTTTTCGCCCCAGACGCCATAGGCCGTTAGCATTCCGAGTTTTTCATCCGACACCAGCGGAACTGTCAGTTCATGCTTGTCGCGAAACTTCTCCTGTGCGGCGATCGGGTCGGCCGAAACGCCAAGAACGGCAGTCCGTGTTTCGGCGAAGGCATCGGCGAGCCGGCTGAAGGCAATAGCCTCAAGGGTACATCCCGGCGTGTCGGCGCGGGGATAGAAGAAAATCACCAGTTTGCGCCCGCTGTAGTCCGCGAGCGATACGGACCCTCCGCCGTCGCGCGGCAGCGAAAACGCCGGCGCCAGCTGCCCCTCGGCGAGGGCCCCTGCATTGCGGACGACGGGAGCTGCGGTCTTCCTCGCAGGCGCCCGCTTCGGGCGGGAACGCTTGGAGGCAGCGGCTGAGGTCTTTTTTGTCGCGGGGCGTCGTGCCGCCCCGGTTTTCGCCTTGGCTTTCTTTGCTACTTTCCGGGTGGCGGCTGCACCCCCCTTTCTGGAGGGGGCCCGCTTGGCGGTCTTGGCTTTTCCGCCCTTGGGCCCTGATGTCGATTTGGACGATTTCTTACGCGTTTTCTTGGACATACGCCTTCCTTTCGTCGCTTTCAGCGGGGTATTTTGGGATTCGCGAGACTCGCAATCGGATCATTAAAGCCGCCTTCTTCGGCTGGGCAAATCTGACGTCCCCGAGGTATGGTGAATAACCAGTACAGAATTAACGACTTTCCACGGCGGCGGCCGAATAGCGGACGATACAGAAAACTAAGACCGGGCTTTTAGTCTGGCAGCACATCGACGGAGCGAGTCTCCAATTTGACGCTTTGACGCCCGGCGGCTCGACCAGGCTGACTATCGACACCGAGAGGCAATGCCGAGATCAGAGCCCAAGAAAGCCTTCGCGAAGGCTGCAGACGAGCACCGGCATTGGGACGATTCCGGATGGAATCACCATGACGATGCGGCGTGTGATCGGGCGATCAAGCTCCTCAATCGGCCAAGCATCGGAATTCATCGCGTTACGGACTGGTTTCGCGGACTGCGCCGCAGGATCGCAGGCAGGGTGTGGATCGGACGCACTGCCGTCGTCCTGATGTCGCTCGGCCTCATATTCGCCGCGGGCTTTGGAGCGTTGTGGCTGCGGCTTGGCGCCGGTCCGGTCAATCTTGATATCGTCACGCCGTGGCTGGCAGCGGCGATCGAGGAGAATATCGGCCGCGACCACACCGTGGAAGTTGGAGGCACGCAGATCGAGCGTGCCGGACGGATCAGGATTGCAGTCCGGCTGCGCGACATCGTTGTGCGGGATCGGGCAAGCAATATCGTTGCGAGCGCTCCAAAAGCCGAAGTGAGACTGTCCGGTACGGCGCTGCTGATGGGGCGTTTGCGCGCCGAGACGCTTCGTCTTGTTGGAGCCGAGCTTGCCGTCAGGATCACACCTGACGGACGCGTGATTGTTTCAACCGGTCAAAGCAACAGTCCGCTCGCGACCGGCAAGGTCCCCGTTAAGCCCGAGCCTCAAGCCGTTTCCGCCCCGCCGCCGCTACCATTCCAGGCATCGCCCGCGCCGTCCACGGTTCCGGCCACATCGGCCGCTGCTTCGAATGGTACAGGGGGGCTGCTCGCCGCGCTTGAGTGGCTGGACAGTCTCAGCGCCAAAGGGCTTGACGGTCAGAGCCTCAACGAAATCGGACTGCGCAATGGTGTGCTGACCGTCGAGGATCAGCGCAATGGAGGCGTTCTCAATTTCAAGAACATCAGCCTCAGCCTGCGGCGACCGCTCGGCGGTGGCGCTGCTTTCAGCGTCGGGGAAGAAGGCAAGAACGGCTGGGAACTGAAAGTGGCCGTGGGTGCGCCGTCGAACGGTGTGCGCTCGATCGATATTAGCGCAAACAAGGTCCCGACCAACAATCTGCTGCTCGCCGCCCGGCTGAAGGACTTTACCTATGCGGCGGACATGCCGCTCAGCGGCGAGTTCAAAGGCGAAATAGGCCGCGACGGGCTCCCAACCTACTTCCGGGGCGAGATTGTCGCCGGCAAAGGCACGATCGTCGATCTTAACGTACCGGACTATCCGATGATGATCGACCACGCAGACGCGCGCGTCGAATGGGATGCCGGGCGCCGCGTCATGGTCGCGCCATTTCATGTGAACTCGGGCGCCAATCGCATCACGTTGCTCGCGCATCTTGAGCCTCCCAACGACAGCATACCGAACTGGCAGCTAGGCTTGAGCGGCGGAACCATTCTGCTTGCCGGTAACGACGGAGAAGCGCCCTCGATCTTCAACCGCATCGCCGTCCGACTACGGTTCGATACTGAAAACCGGCGTGTGCTCTTGACCCAGTGCGATATCAGCAACGGCGAGATAGGCATCGCTGGATCGGGCAGCCTCGATTATTCCGGCGATGCGCGTTTGAGGCTGGGCATGGCGGCGACGCCGATGCCTGTCGCCGTGCTGAAGCGCATCTGGCCCGTCCTGATCGTGCCGGAAGTGCGTGAATGGATCACGGAGCGGGTGGATCGGGGGACGGTCCAGCGGCTCGATGTTGCCGTGAATGCGCCTGTCCATACGCTCGTGCGCGGTGGCCCGCCAATTCCGGACGATGGCCTGTCGGTGAATTTTCTGGCGACCGGTCTCACCATTCGCCCGGTTGACGATCTGCCGCTCGTTCGTGATGGCGACATGAAGGGCCGTGTCAGCGGCCGCACCGTCAACATCAATGTCGGACAGGGCGCGGTCGATACGCCGGCCGGAAGACGGTTGAACATTTCCGATCTCACATTCGAGGTGCCGGATCTTGCGCCGAAGCCTGCACCAACCAAGGTCCGCTTCCGCGTTGATGGACCGGTTCCGGCAGCTGCCGAGATTCTGCAATCGGATCGGTTGCGCGATGTCGGCGACACGGTCATCGATCCCAATTCGAGCAAGGGAACGGTGTCCGCGATCGTCACGCTTGCGATGCCTTTGAAGAACGCATTGACCAAGGCTGACACCACCTATTCGATCAATCTCGACCTTGGCGCGCTGGCCGTCGACAAGCTTGCGATGAACCAGAAGCTCGAAGCAAGCTCACTCAAGGTTGTCGCAGACAATCAGGGTTATCGGGTAAGAGGCGACGTCAAGATCGGCGGGCAGCCGGCGGCTCTCGACTATCGCAAGAACAACGAAGGCGATGCCGATGTGCGCGTTTCGGCGACGCTCGACGATGCGGCGCGTGCACGCCTTGGCGTCGATCTGGGACAGAGCCTGAGCGGCGCCATTCCCATCAAGCTGACCGGAAAGATTGCGGGCGGCGAGGGCGACAATCGAGACAACCGCTTCGGCGTCGAAGCGGACCTGACCGCGGCGCGGATCGACAATCTGCTGCCGGGCTGGACCAAGGTCGCCGGCAAAACCACCAAGATGACTTTCAACGTCGTTCAGAAACCTCAGGGCACTCGCTTCGAGGATATCGTCGTCGAGGGCAACGGCACGTCCATCAAGGGCTCGCTGGAAATCGACGAGAAGAACGACCTCGTCAATGCATCCTTCCCGACCTTTGCTCCGTCGGAGGGCGACAAGGCAAGCCTGAAGGCCGAGCGCCAGCCGGACGGAATGCTCAAGGTGACAATGCGCGGCGAAGTGTTCGATGGCCGTGGTTTCATCAAGAGCGCGATGTCGGGCAGGGATCAGAACGCCAAGGAAAAATCCAAGAATTTTGACATCGATATCGATGCCAAGCTTGGCGCGCTCGCGGGATTCTATGGCGAGGCGGTTCGCAGCATTGACCTGAAGCTCACGCGCCGCGGCGGAGCGATCAGAGCGTTTTCGCTCAATGGCAAGCTGGGACGCGATACGCCCGTGATCGGCGATCTGCGCGGGCGGGCGCAGGGGCGCGATGTGATGTATCTCGAGACGAACGACGCAGGAGCGTTTTTCCGTTTCACCGACACCTATGCAAAAATGAATGGTGGCAAGATGTGGGTGGCGGTCGATCCGCCGACATCGGATACGTCACCCCAGGAAGGATTGCTGAACGTCCGCGACTTCACGATCAAGGGTGAAGCGGCGCTCGATCGTGCGGTCGCGAACGCGCCGGGCGCGAATTCGCAGGGCGTCGGGTTCTCCGGCATGCGCGCCGAGTTTACCCGTCAGAGCGGTCAGTTGCGGGTCAAGGATGGCGTGCTTCGCGGCCCGACAATCGGTGCGACCATCGAAGGTCTCATCGATTATCCGGTCAATCAGGTGAAGATGAGTGGGACCTTCGTTCCGCTCTATGGCCTGAACAACATGTTCGGGCAGATTCCCATCGTCGGACTGTTTCTCGGCGGCGGCAGCAATGAAGGCCTGATTGGCATCACCTACGAAGTTGTAGGAACGCCCGGAGCCCCGGTTCTCCGGGTCAATCCGATTTCGGCAATGGCCCCCGGTGTGTTCCGCAAGATCTTCGATTTCAACACCGGCCGGCAGGGTGTTCCCACCGACTTTACGACGCCGCATCAGCAGTGACCGCATTTCAGGTTCAGGATCCCGATTTTGAGGCGCGTGTCCGAAGGACGTTCGCAGGTCAACCGGCGTTGACCACGCTTGGAATAACCTTGTTCAAGGTCGGGCCGGGAACCCTTGAGCTGCGGATGCCGTATGACATGAGATTCTCGCAGCAGAACGGTTTCCTGCACGGCGGGATCGTTTCTGCGGGGCTCGATACTGCGTGCGGGCTGGCGTCCTATACGCTCATGCCTGCAACAGCGGACATTCTCACCGTCGAGTTCAAGATCAACCTTCTGGCGCCCGCCAGAGGGCAAACGTTCCGCTTTGTCGGCAAGGTTGTGAAACCCGGGCGCACGCTGGTCGTCTCGGAAGGCCATGCTTATGCCAGCGACGACGAACGTGAGAAACTCATCGCCACCATGTCAGCAACCATGATGACGATGCAGCGCCAGGATTAGGCACCCGCCGGATTCCTAGACCGGCTTGAGCAGCACATGCTTCTTGCGGCCCATCGAGAGCTTTATCACGCCTTCCGGCGTCAACTCCTTCGGTGTCAGGACCATCTTTTCATCGACGATCGCGACATCGTTGACACGCAGGCCGCCGCCCTTGATCTGACGCCGCGCTTCGCCGTTGGACGCCACAAGGCCTGCCTTGACGAACAGCCCGAGCACCGGCGCGCCGGCATCCAGTTGGGCGCGCGAGATTTCCAGCGTCGGCAGATCGCTGGCGATGGCGCCTTCCTCGAAGGTCTTGCGCGCGGTCTCGGAGGCAGCATCCGCCGCTTCGCGACCGCGAATGAGCGCCGTCGCTTCGGTCGCGAGCACTTTCTTGGCTTCGTTGATTTCCTGGCCCTTGAGCGCTGCGAGTTTCGCAATCTCATCCATCGGCAGGAGAGTAAACAGCTTCAGGAAGCGCTCGACGTCGCCATCCTCGGTGTTGCGCCAGAACTGCCAGTAGTCGTAGTCGCTGAGAAGGTCGCCATTGAGCCAGACAGCTCCGGCGGCGGTCTTCCCCATCTTGGCGCCCGATGATGTTGTCAGCAGCGGACAGGTCAGTGCGTAGAGTTGATGCGTGCCCATTCGGCGGCCGAGGTCGATGCCGTTGACGATGTTGCCCCACTGGTCGGAACCGCCCATCTGCAGGTTGCAGCCGTAACGCCGCGACAGTTCGACGAAATCGTACGATTGCAGGATCATGTAGTTGAATTCGATGAACGACAATTCCTGCTCGCGCTCGAGCCGCATCCTCACCGAGTCCATGGTCAGCATGCGATTGATGGAGAAATGCCGGCCAACGTCGCGAAGCATCTCGATGTAGTTGAGCGCCGTCAGCCATTCCGCATTGTCGGCCATCGCCGCATCGGTTTTGCCCGCGCCGAACTTGATAAGCTTCGTAAAGGTTCCCTTGATGCTTTCCTTGTTGGCGTCGATCTGCTCGTAGGTCAGAAGCTTGCGCGTCTCGTCGCGGCCGGAGGGGTCGCCCACGCGTGTGGTACCGCCACCCATCAGGACAATGGGTTTGTTGCCGGTTTGCTGAAGCCAGTGCAGCATCATGATCGAAAGCAGGTGCCCGACGTGCAGGGACGATGCCGTGCAGTCGTATCCGATATAGGCCGTCACATCGCCCTTGGCGGCAAGCGCGTCGAGACCAGCGGCATCCGAGATCTGATGGATGAAGCCCCGGGTCTGAAGGACGTTGAGGAAATCGGACGTGTAGGCGCTCATGGCGGCACTCTTTAAAGATTCAGCTATTTAGCGTTTATTTGGGCCTGTGGTGTATCAGGTCCGGTGTTGGATTCAACCAAGCGTATTCGGCAAAGTCTGCATCGCCTGGACTGGAAATACGCGTAAATGAGGGCATTTCTGCCCGGAGGTGAGTCGTTGCTGAAGGCGATCGGGTTGATGAGCGGCACGTCCCTCGATGGGGTCGACGTCGCGCTGATTGAGACTGACGGTGAGCGTATCGGTGCATTCGGCCCGACCGGTTATCGCGCCTATGCCGACGGCGAGCGGAATCTGCTGAGGCAGGCGCTCGCCGACGCTGTCTCTGTTACCCAACGCAACGCGCGTCCCGGCAAGCTGGCTGACGCCGAGCAATTGGTGACACGCGCGCATGCCGCTGCGGTGGAAGATTTCCTGCGAACGAACAAGTTGTCGCGCGGCGACATCGATGTCGTTGGTTTCCATGGGCAGACAGTTCTGCACCGTCCCGAACAGAAACTGACCGTGCAGATCGGCGACGGCAACGAGCTTGCGAAAATGCTCGGAATACGGGTCGTTTTCGATCTTCGTGCCGCTGACGTCGCTGCGGGTGGGCAGGGTGCGCCGCTGGTGCCGGTGTATCACAGCGCCTTGGTACGGATGCTTGGCCGTTCAACTCCGACAGTGGTCGTGAACATCGGCGGCGTTGCCAACATCACCTACATTGACGGCGAGACATTGATCGCGTGCGACACCGGCCCCGGCAATGCGCTGCTGGACGACTTCATGCTGCGCAGGACAGGCGAAGCGGTGGACCGCGATGGGCGCACTGCGGCCAAGGGGAGGCCCGATGGTGCATGGATCGCAAAAGCATCAAGCCGTCCGTTCTTCACTGCGCCGCCGCCGAAGTCACTCGATCGAAATGACTTTGCCGCACTGACCGTCGACGGTATGAGCACGGAGGACGGAGCGGCGACCCTGACCGCTTTCACGGCGGCTTCGATCGCGGCGATCACGCCGATGCTGCCTCAGGTTCCCGCAGGCTGGATTGTAGTTGGCGGCGGCGCCAGCAATCCGACCCTGATGCGGGCGCTGAACGAGCGACTGGCGCCCGCCGCTGTCACGCGTGGTCACGAACTCGGATGGTCCGGAGATGCCATCGAGGCCCAGGCCTTCGCCTACATGGCTGTTCGCAGTCTCAAAGGGTTGCCGCTGACCTTTCCGGGAACGACCGGAGTGGCCGTGCCTCTCACGGGTGGTGTTCTCGCGAAACCGTGACTTCATGCACTTGCATGGACCTTGACAATTTCATGCGCCCGCATTTAATTTGATGCAGGTGCATGGAAGGGAATCGCGATGCTGGTCGCCGAGCTTATTTTCGCAGTTCAAATCATTCGTGATGGCGTTTGGCGCTACATGCGTCAGACAACCTCGGATGTTGAAAGCGACCGACCGCCACCATGCTCGCATGAGTGGAGGAAAATGACATGACCGAGAAACTCAAGCTTATCAGCCATAAGCTCTGCCCCTACGTCCAGCGTGCGGTGATCTCCCTGACGGAGAAGGGTGTGCCGTTCGAGCGGATCGATATCGATCTCGACAACAAGCCCGACTGGTTCCTGAAGATTTCGCCGCTCGGCAAGGTGCCGGTGCTTCAGGTTGGCGACAAGGTGGTTTTCGAATCCGCCGTCATTCTCGAATATCTCGAGGAAACCCAGCCCAAGCCGCTGCATCCGAAGGATGCGCTGACCCGCGCCGAACATCGTGCGTGGATGGAGTTCGGCTCGGCGGTGCTGGGCGACATCTGGGGACTGGAAACGGTCACAGATGAGGCGGCGTTCAACGTCAAGGTGAAGCAGGCCACCGAGAAGTTCGCACGTCTTGAAGCGCGGCTTGTCGCGGGTCCGTGGTTCGATGGCGATCAGTTCTCGCTGGTCGATGCGGTGTTCGCCCCGGTATTCCGCTATTTCGATACGATCGATCAGATCGGCGACTTCGGTATTCTCGCCGACAAGCCGAAGATTGCGCGCTGGCGCAAAAGTCTGCGCGAGCGTCCGTCAGTGGCCGGGGCCGTGAGCGCCGAATATCCCCAGTTGCTGCGAGCCTTCATGAAGAAGCACAAGTCGTATCTTTCCCAACTGGACCGGCGTGCTGCTGCTTAAAGGCGCAGGTCCAGTAAATGAAAATGGCGCGGATGCTGTCCGCGCCATTTTTGTATCGAGAGGCTGGATGTTCAGCGGACGTTGGCGAGCCGCATGTCGAGATAGGACGTCACCGACTCCATCAGCGGCTCCATCTTGTCGACGAAGAAATGGTTGGCGCCGGGAATGACCTGCTGATCGATCACGATTCCCTTTTGCGTCTTGAGCTTCTCGACCAGCGTCGTGACGTCTTTCGCAGGAGCGACGATGTCCTTGTCGCCATGGACGATCAGCCCGGACGACGGGCAGGGCGCGAGGAACGAGAAGTCGTAGCGATTGGGCTCCGGCGCGATCGAGATGAAGCCTTCGACTTCGGGACGGCGCATCAGAAGCTGCATGCCGATCCAGGCGCCGAACGAGAAGCCGGCAACCCAGCAGGCACGCGCTTCGGGATTGATGGTCTGTGCCCAGTCGAGCGCGGATGCGGCATCCGACAACTCGCCGGTGCCGTGATCGAATTGTCCCTGGCTGCGGCCGACGCCGCGAAAGTTGAAACGCAGTACCGAAAAGCCGCGCGCCACGAACGCGTAATAAACCTGATACACGATCGGGTGGTTCATATTGCCCTGGAACTGCGGGTGCGGATGCAGCACCATGGCGATCGGCGCGTTCTTCTGCTTCGCCGGGTGGTAGCGGCCTTCAAGACGGCCGGCAGGGCCGGTGAAAATGACCTCAGGCATCAAAGTTCCTTTGAAGCGTCGTTGTGCGGGCCGGCTGGCCTTAAGCAACGATATGTCTCTCGAATGTTGTCAGGGCGCGCGGTACGCGCGATGAACGGCTGCCGCGTTCTAGCATGGGGCAAGGGGCAAAAAGCAAGCATATTGAGCCTGCAGGAACTATCTAGGAGGTCCGGATTGCTGATTATTTTCATGCGATTGTGCGGTAAAGCGCCCTTCGGACCGGACTGGATCGTCAGACGTTATGCGTGATCGCGTCTATCTCGACTGGAATGCCACCACGCCGCTGCGGACGGAAGCCCGCGCGGCGATGACGGCTGCATTAGACGTCAGCGGCAATCCGTCGTCCGTGCACAGCGAGGGCCGTGCCGCCCGGAAGCTTATCGAGGACGCGCGCGGAGCGGTCGCTGCCGCCGTCAGCGCGGATCTGCGGAATGTTGTCTTCACGTCCGGCGGCACTGAGGCGAACATGCTGGCGCTGACGCCTGGGCTGCGCCGAGGCCGTGGGGAACCGGTGCAGCGGCTGATTGTCTCGGCCATCGAGCATCCGTCGGTACTCGCGGGAGGACGATTCGCACCCAACGCTATCGGGAGTGCGCCGGTACTCCCCTCGGGTGTGATCGACCTGGAGAGTCTTGCAGCTTTGCTCGCGAATGGCCCGCCGGCTCTGGTTTCGGTCATGCTGGCGAACAACGAGACCGGGGCGATCCAGCCGGTTCCCCAGGTCGCGGCGCTGGTTCATGAGGCCGGGGGCATCCTGCATGTCGATGCGGTTCAGGCATTTCTAAAAATACCAATCAATATCAAGGCGCTCGGCGCGGATATTCTCACGGTTTCTGCGCACAAGATCGGCGGCCCCAAGGGCGTCGGGGCGGTTGTCGTCGCCGACGGACTGGAAGGATGGAACGCGCTGGTACGTGGCGGCGGACAGGAGCAGGGCCGCCGGGCCGGAACCGAGAATGTCGCCGGAATAGGGGGCTTTGGAGCTGCCGTGAGAGCCGCAGCCGGTTCCATGGACGTTGACGCGGCGCGCATGAAAGCCCTTCAGGCGCGCCTTGAAAGCGGCCTCAGGGACCATCGGGACACCGTGATCTTTTCGGATACCGCGCCACGGCTTCCGAACACCACGTTGGTGTCGGCCCCCGGACTGAAAGCTGAAACGGCGGTCATTGGTTTCGATCTCGAGGGCATCGCGGTATCGTCAGGGTCGGCTTGTTCCTCCGGGAAAGTTCAGCCCTCGCACGTTCTCCAGGCGATGAAGGTCGATCCGGCGCTTCTGCGTGGAGCTATTCGCCTCAGTCTGGGCTGGGACAGCACAGAAGCGGACATAGATCGGTGCCTAGAGGCTTGGAGAAAGCTCTCAGGTGTATTAGGTAAAGCTCATGAAATCGGGCTTGAACGGTTCTAACATTCGCGCAGTGCGTGTGTTCAAGCTACATACAACTTAAGCGGTCCACCGCGGTCCTTGAAACCGCGAGCGGAGGATTGAAATGCCGGCCGTACAAGAGACGGTTGATCGGGTTCGCCAGATCGACGTCGACCAATATCGTTATGGATTCGAGACCATCATTGAATCCGAGAAGGCTCCGAAAGGGCTTTCCGAAGACACCGTCCGATTCATCTCCGCCAAGAAGAACGAACCTGCGTGGATGCTCGAGTGGCGTCTGGAGGCGTTCCGACGCTGGCTGACGATGGAAGAACCGACCTGGGCACGCGTCGATTATCCAAAGATCGACTACCAAGATCTCTATTACTATTCCGCGCCGAAGAAGAAGGCGCTGGCCTCGCTCGACGAGGTCGATCCGGAAATTCTGAAGACCTACGAAAAGCTCGGTATTCCGCTGCGCGAGCAGGAGATGCTGGCCGGCGTTGTGCGCCCTGAAGGCGAGCGCCGTGTCGCCGTCGATGCCGTGTTCGATTCGGTGTCTGTCGCGACGACGTTCCAGGCCGAACTTAAGGCCGCCGGTGTGATCTTCATGCCGATCTCGGAAGCGATCCGCGAACACCCCGATCTGGTGAAGAAGTATCTCGGCACTGTGGTGCCGACCTCCGACAACTATTTTGCGACGCTGAACTCTGCCGTATTCTCCGACGGCTCGTTCGTTTACGTGCCGCCGGGCGTGAAATGCCCGATGGAGCTGTCGACCTATTTCCGCATCAACGAGCGCAACACCGGCCAGTTCGAGCGTACGCTGATCATCGCCGACAAGGGCGCTTACGTTTCTTACCTCGAGGGCTGCACCGCTCCGCAGCGCGACGAGAACCAGTTGCATGCTGCCGTGGTAGAGCTCGTCACCCATGACGACGCCGAGATCAAATACTCGACGGTGCAGAACTGGTATCCGGGCAACTCGGAAGGCAAGGGCGGCATCTACAACTTCGTCACCAAGCGTGGCGATTGCCGCGGCAAGAACTCCAAGATTTCGTGGACGCAGGTCGAAACCGGCTCCGCGATCACCTGGAAGTATCCGAGCTGCATCCTGCGCGGCGACAATTCGCGCGGCGAGTTCTATTCGATCGCGATTTCGAACGGCTACCAGCAGGTCGATTCCGGCACCAAGATGATCCATCTGGGCAAGAACACGACCAGCCGCATCATCTCGAAGGGCATCGCCGCCGGCGTGTCGCAGAACACCTATCGCGGCCTCGTCACCGCACATCGCAAGGCGACGGGCGCGCGCAACTTCACCGCGTGCGATTCGCTGCTGATCGGCGACAAGTGCGGCGCGCACACCGTGCCGTATATCGAAGCCAAGAACTCGTCGGCGCTGTTCGAGCACGAGGCGACGACGTCGAAGATTTCCGAAGACATGCTGTTCTATTGCGTGCAGCGCGGACTGAGCCAGGAAGAAGCGGTGGCGCTGGTCGTCAACGGCTTCGTCAAGGACGTGTTGCAGCAATTGCCGATGGAATTTGCGGTCGAGGCGCAGAAGCTGATCTCGATCTCGCTGGAAGGAAGTGTTGGATGACCGCGTTACTCGAAGTCAAAGGCCTCAAGGTTCAGGTGGAAGATAACGAGATTCTGCACGGTCTCGACCTCAACGTGAACCCGGGCGAAATTCACGCCATCATGGGCCCGAACGGCTCCGGCAAGTCGACGCTGAGCCACGTCATCGCCGGCAAGCCGGGTTATGACGTGACCGCTGGCGAAATCCTGTTCAAGGGCGAAGATTTGCTTGAGATGGATCCCGACGAGCGCGCCGCCAAGGGCGTGTTCCTCGCGTTCCAGTATCCGGTGGAAATTCCCGGCGTCACCACAATGAATTTCCTGCATACGGCGCTCAATGCGCAGCGCAAGGCGCGCGGCGAGACCGAGCTGATGGCGCCTGAATTTCTCAAAAAGGTTCGCGAGATCGCCAAGTCGCTCAACGTTCCGATCGATATGCTCAAGCGCGGCGTCAACGTCGGCTTTTCCGGCGGTGAGAAGAAGCGCAACGAGGTGCTGCAGATGGCGCTGTTCCAGCCGAGCCTGTGCATCCTCGACGAGATGGATTCGGGTCTCGACATCGACGCACTGCGTGTCGCCGCTGACGGCGTCAACGCGCTGCGCTCAAAGGACCGCGCGATGGTCGTTATCACCCACTATCAGCGTCTGCTGAACTACATCGTGCCGGATTTCGTCCACGTCATGTCGAAGGGCCGCGTGGTCAAGAGCGGCGGCAAGGAACTGGCGCTGGAACTGGAGAAGTCCGGTTACGCCCAGTTCGAAGACAAGGCAGCGTAAGCGGGTCCAATCATGAACGTTGCACTGGTTAAGCCCACGACGGACCATGCGCTCGGCGAACTGTTCGCCGCGGCGCGGAGCCGTCTGCCCGGGTCGGGCCCGGTTGCCGAGGTTCGGCAAAACGCCTTCGAAGACTTTGCGCGTCTCGGCCTTCCGCACCGGCGCATCGAGGAATGGAAGTACACCGATCTGCGTGCACTGCTGCGCGAGATCGCGCCGCTGGCACCAGCGCCGGATCAGGCCGATCTCGCGCGTGCGGCCAAGGCGGTGAAGTCGCTCGGCATCGACAGCACCCAGAAGCTTGTGCTGGTGGATGGCGTGTTCGCGCCGCAGTTGTCGGACGTGACGGCGCTGGAAGCGGGTGTCCACCTGCGAACGCTGCGTGAAGTTCTGGAAGACGACGGCAACAAGGTCCGTGCTGATCTGCTGCAAACCAGCGTGGCGTCGGATGCGATGATTTCGCTGAATGCCGCGCTCGCGACGGATGGTGTCGTGATCGATGTCGCCGAGGGCGCTGCGCTCGCAAAACCGATTCATATCGTTCATGTGGCCACGGACTCGGGCACGTCGCTTGTCACGCGCTCGCTGCTCAAGGTCGGGAAGGGTGCAAACGTGACGTTCGTCGAGAGCTTCGTCGCCGCGGAAGGCGCGAAGTCCTATCAGACGCACGATTCCGTCGTCATCTGGATCGGTGACGAGGCTGAGCTTCAGCATGTCCGGCTGATGGAGGATGCGCTCGATGCCGCCAACATCTCGACCGGCATCTTCACGATTGGCGCCAAGGCCAAGCTCAATACATTCAATCTGACCAATGGCGGCAATGTCAGCCGCTATCAGGGCTTCATCACATTCGCCGGCGAAGGCAGCGAACTGACCACCAACGGTGTCAATCTGCTCGGCGCGCGCCGGCATGGCGATACTACGCTCGTGGTTGATCACGCGGTGCCGCACTGCTCCAGCCGCGAAGTGTTCCGCTCGGTGCTGGACGATCGGGCCCATTCGGTCTTCCAGGGCCGCATCATCGTGCGTCCCGACGCGCAGAAGACCGACGGCAAGATGATGACCCGTGCGCTACTGCTGTCGGACGAAGCGGAGGCGGACAACAAGCCTGAGCTCGAAATCTTCGCGGATGACGTGACCTGCGGTCACGGCGCAACCGCGGGTGCTCTCGACGAGAGCCTGCTGTTCTATCTGCGCGCGCGCGGCCTGCCCGAGAAAGAAGCACAGGCGCTTCTGATCGCGGCTTTTGTCGGTGAAGCGATCGAGTCGATCGCGGACGATAACCTTCGCGACTTTGCGGTCGCGGCTGCCGGGCGATGGCTGGCGACGCGAGGCTGATCATGCATCCGGCAGTTGCCAACGGCTCATATGATGTCGAGCGTGTCCGCCAGGATTTCCCGGCGCTTGCGCTGAAGGTTTACGGCAAGCCGCTGGTCTATCTCGACAACGCGGCTTCGGCGCAGAAGCCGACGGCAGTTCTCGATCGCATGACCGAGGCGTACAAGTCCGAATACGCCAATGTTCATCGCGGCCTGCATTATCTTGCCAACGCTGCGACGGACGCCTATGAGGGCGGCCGCACCAAGGTGGCGCAGTTCCTGAACGCAAAGCGCAATGAAGAGATCATCTTCACACGCAATGCCACCGAAGCGATCAATCTCGTGGCGTCGTCCTGGGGCGAGCCGAACATCAAGGCCGGCGACGAAATTGTGCTCTCGATCATGGAGCATCACTCCAACATCGTGCCGTGGCATTTCCTGCGCGAGCGCCATGGCGCAGTGATCAAGTGGGCACCGGTCGATGACGAGGGCAACTTCCTGATCGACGAGTTCGAGAAGCTGCTCACGCCCAAGACCAAGCTGGTCGCGATCACGCAGATGTCGAATGCGCTCGGGACTGTTGTTCCGGTCAAAGACATCGTGAAGCTCGCGCATGCGCGGGGCATTCCGGTGCTGGTCGACGGCAGTCAGGGCGCGGTTCATCTGAACATCGATGTGCAGGACATCGATTGCGATTTCTACGTCTTCACTGGCCACAAGCTTTACGGTCCGACCGGGATCGGCGTGCTGTACGCGAAATATGATCATCTGGTCGCGATGCGCCCCTACAATGGCGGCGGCGAGATGATCCGCGAGGTCGCCAAGGACTGGGTGACCTACGGCGATCCGCCGCACAAGTTTGAGGCAGGCACCCCGGCCATCGTCGAGTCCATCGGGCTCGGGGCCGCCATCGATTACGTCAACTCGGTCGGCAAGGATCGCATCGCGGCCCACGAGCACGACCTGCTGACCTATGCGACCGACCGGCTGCGCGAGATCAATTCGGTGCGCATCATCGGCACCGCAAAGGGGAAGGGACCTGTCATATCTTTCGAAATGAAGGGCGCGCACCCACATGATGTGGCGACGGTAATCGACCGGGGCGGCATTGCGGTGCGGGCAGGCACCCATTGCGTCATGCCCCTTCTGGAGCGATTCAACGTGACGGCGACGTGCCGTGCCTCATTTGGCATGTATAATACGCGCGCTGAAGTCGACCAGCTGGCACAGGCGCTCATCAAGGCGCGGGAGCTATTCGCATGAACGACACCATCCAGGCCGCTGAACCAGCGGCCCTGAAATTCGACACCCAGTCGGCGCTTCCGCCTGAGGAAACCGAGCGTCTGGGCACGGACATCGTGGCGGCTCTGAAGACGGTTTTCGATCCGGAAATTCCGGCGGACATCTACGAACTCGGCCTGATCTACAAGGTCGACATCAAGGACGACCGCTCCGTCGATGTACAGATGACGCTGACGACGCCGAACTGTCCCGCCGCCGGCGAGCTGCCGACCATGGTTGAGAACGCGGTGGCCAGCGTTGCTGGTGTGGGCCCCGTTAGCGTCAACGTGGTTTGGGAGCCGACCTGGACCCCCGACCGGATGTCAGACGAGGCGCGCCTCGTCCTCAATATGTGGTGAGTTGAGACGACTCAGTTAGCTTCAGTATCTATCTGCATTTCAGGGCGGCCTTGAACCGCCACGAGGAATGAACAAATGACCGGTATGATGCCAAATGCTCCCGCGCCTTCCAAGCCAGCTGTGCGCCCCCGTCCGCAGGTGATGCGTCTGACGGAAGCGGCTGCGTCGCGCGTCAAGGAACTCGCCGCGCGCGCGGACTCGGAAATTGTCGGCCTTCGTGTCGGCATCAAGAACGGCGGCTGCGCCGGCCAGTCCTACACTGTCGAATATGCCCACGAGGTCCGTCCGACCGACGAGGTCGTGGAAGACAAGGGCGTGAAGGTTCTGGTCGATCCGAAGGCCGTGCTGTTTTTGCTCGGCACGGAGATGGACTACAAGGCCGACAAGATGCAGGCGCAGTTCATCTTCAACAATCCCAATCAGGTCAGCGCCTGCGGCTGCGGCGAGTCGGTTCAGTTGACGCCTGCCAAAGTCGGCTAATTCATTCGGTCCGGCTTTTTAGTTTTCGCGTATTCTGGTCGCAAAACCGATACCACCCTCGGGTCGAGCCCGAGGGCAAGCTTTTGCGGAAGACGCGATGGATAGCGATTATCTCATCGATCTTTTCTCTGAGTTCGGGCCGGTCGTCCTGCGCAGGATGTTCAGCGGTTACGGCATCGTCGCTGACGATGTGAACTTCGCCATGGCGCTGCGCGCCGGGATCATCTTCAGGGTCGACGAGCAGACAGTCGCGCGTTACGAGGCCGAAGGCGCAAAGCCATTCCAGTATGAAACCCGGAACAAGACGGTCGTCGTGAAGTCCTACCGGCACTTGCCAGAGCGGCTTTACGATGATCCCGAGGAACTGGCGGTCTGGGCGCGCGAAGCTGTCGGGGCAGCGAAGCGCGCTGCTGCCAGGAAAGTTGGTGTGAAGAAGCGCCCAGGCCAGCGGAAAGCTCCGCCCAAGGCTGCCCCCCGGAAACCGAATACAGTCAGAAAATCAAAATCGCCCGCAGTGAAGAAAGCTGCGGGCCGCAAAACGAACTCGAAACGGTCGTCCGTGAAAAAGCGCTAGGCGACCTGAATACGGTCGACCGGAGAGAATTCGGGATCGGCCTCGCAGATGACGCGGTTGCGGCCATTGCGTTTGGCTGCGTAGAGGCAGGCGTCCGCACGCTCGATCAGCCGCTCGCGATCGTCGCCGGGCTGAAGCATCGATACGCCAACCGAGATCGTCACGCGGCCGAGGATTTCGCCCGTCGACTTTTTCTTCAGTTGCTTGGACATGACGGCACGGCGGATGTTGTCGGCAACTGTCAGAGCCTGACGCAAAGCGGTGTTGGGCAGCACCACGGCAAATTCCTCGCCGCCATAACGTGCGGTGATGTCCTGGCCCTTAGTGGTTTGTTTCAGCGACATCGCGACGAGGCGCAGCACCTGGTCACCGGTGAGATGGCCATAATTGTCGTTGAACGATTTGAAATGGTCGATGTCCAGCATCAGCAGGGACAACGGCTCGCCGCTTTCGGCCGCGTGCGCTACGGCGCCTTCTAAGGCGCGGTCGAAGAACTTGCGGTTTCCCAGCGAGGTGAGGGGGTCGGTCAGGCTCTCGGTGCGGATGGCTTCGAGGCTGTGCTGGAGGCTGCTGATCTGCTGCTTGGACGTTGCGAGACGCGCTTCCAGAGCTTTATTGGTTTCCTGCATCTCCCGGGTCGATGCCACGAGCGCTTCGACCACGATCTTGACCTGTTCGCGATCCCGGGCGCTGGATAGCTTCTGGGTGGCGCCTTCGAGGCTTCGTCCGAATGTCGAGGTCATTCCCAGTGCGTCCGTGATGAGATTCATCACGTCGTCGATTTCGTTGATGACGCGTGTTCCGACCGTGTCGATCCGCTCGGTGGTCCGGTTCTGGGAAAGGTAGGTTTCGTAGATCTGCTCGAGATCGGCTTCGGTCAATTTGCCGTTGCGCGACAGCGTCTCGTTGATGATCTTGTTGAGGGCGGAATTGTAACCAGTCGCGTAGATGTACCAAATCTCGTAGTTGCGAGGCACCGCGTTCTGGCGCAGGGATCGAATCTGGCCCAAAGCAACTTCAGCGAACGCCATGGTGCGTTCATATTCTTCCAACAGGCCAATCACGTTCCGTGCCCTTCAAGGCAAGCTTCTGCCCGCCCTTTAACGAAATGGCTAAAAGTATTGGAGGCACGTTAAGGGACGAGAATGAATGACCCGTAAACGGTTCCAATCCGCAGACGGGTCAATTGGTTGTGGTCAGCCGCGGGCGCGGATGGGCCGCAGGAGGAACGCGGGCAGATGTGAATGGTCCGCCGCCTCGGCATGCTGTTCCCGGGCTGCTGCCGCAGGCATCGCGCGTCCAATGGATGGGGCCTGGGCCGGCTTTTCGGCGGCATGGGGCTTGCGATCGGCGCCGTCAGGCTTCCGGGACTTGTTGCGGCCGCCACGGCTTCGCTGTGAGTCGCGGCGCGGCTTGCGATCGTCGGGCGCACGTTCGGTCTGCTGTTCGCGGACGGGCGATGGCGCGGCTTCGGTGCTTGCAACGGGGGCCACATCGGCGCGGGCGATGGGCTGGCCGATCAGCTTTTCGATCGCTACGACGGACTTCTGGTCCGCCGGGCTGACGATTGAAATCGCGGTCCCGAGGCGTCCGGCGCGGCCGGTGCGGCCGATCCTGTGGACGTAATCGTCGGGGTGATGGGGAACGTCGAAGTTGAAGACGTGGCTGACTTCAGGGATGTCGAGGCCGCGGGCGGCGACGTCGGAGGCCACCAGCAACGGTAGTTCACCCTTGCGGAACTGGTCGAGGGAGGCTGTGCGAGCCGACTGGTCCATATCGCCGTGAAGGGCGCAAACACTGAAGCCGTGCTTCTGAAGCGATTTGTAAACAACCGCCACGTCACGCTTGCGGTTACAGAAGATGATCGCGTTCTTGAGGTCCTTGGCGTCGCGCAGCAACTGCCGGAGCATTTCGCGTTTTTCGTGCGGTTCGCGGCCCACGCCGACCTGCGATTGAGTCACGGTGATCGCGGTGGAGGCGGGTTTGGAGACTTCGACCTTCTCGGGATTGTGAAGGAAAGTCTCGGTGATGCGCCGGATTTCCGGCGGCATTGTCGCCGTGAAGAACAGGGTCTGCCGGGTGAACGGGACCAGCTTGCAGATACGTTCGATGTCGGGAATGAAGCCCATGTCGAGCATGCGGTCGGCTTCGTCGATTACCAGCAGCTCGACGCCGGTGAGAAGCAGGCCACCGCGCTCGGTGTGATCCAGCAGGCGGCCGGGTGTGGCGATCAGCACGTCGACGCCGCGCATCAGCTTGGTGTCCTGGTCGCCGAACGAGACGCCGCCGATCAGCAGCGCGACATTCAGTTTCTGGCCGGCGCCGTACTTGTCGAAATTTTCCTTCACCTGCGCCGCGAGTTCGCGGGTCGGTTCAAGAATCAGGGTGCGCGGCATGCGAGCCCGTGCGCGGCCTTTTTCGAGCAGCGTCAGCATCGGGAGCACAAAAGCGGCAGTCTTGCCGGTGCCGGTCTGGGCGATGCCGAGCACGTCGCGCCGGGCGAGAACGTGGGGGATCGCTTTTTCCTGAATGGGAGTAGGGGTCGTATAACCGGTGGCCGCAACAGCAGCGAGAACCTTGTCGGACAGGCCGAGATTGGAAAAGGACATTGAGCCTCGAGTCGAAATCGCCGTTCGGACTCTGGAAATTTCTGTCGCGCCTCACCCCGGAACGGCACGCTTTAAGGGCACGGGGAGGGAGATATTTGCCGACAGGCGGCTGGCCAGGAAACCACGTCTCGATTCTGACCGCGTTGCAGCGGAACATAGGCCTGAAACGGTGAAAGTCAATGAATTTAGGGGCAAAAACCGCGAAAAACCTTAATCCGACAACAAGTTGAAGGGTTTCGGAGGCCTGGAATCGGGCCATATGAACCGCCTTCTTGTAGCAGGCGACTATGACATACTAACCGCCGGAACCGGGCCCTTGCCCGTGGGGCGGCCAGGGACAGGGACCATGACCAGCCATCGGATTCGGAGACTGCTGATCGGCCTTGTCGCGCTGACGGCGGCGTTTATTGCCCCTGCTCATGCCGAAAAGAGGGTGGCGCTGGTCATCGGCAACAACGACTACCGCAACGTGCCCCGGCTGCAGAAAGCGGTGAACGATGCGCGCACCATGAGCGATGCGCTCAAGCAACTCGGTTTCAACGTGCTGTTCGCCGAAAACCAGACCCGGCAGGCTTTCAGCGAAACGATGCTGGCGTTCGACAAGGTTGTCGAACCCGGAGACACGGCATTCTTCTTCTTCGCGGGGCACGGCTTCGAGATCAACGGTCAGAACTATCTGCTGCCGACCGACATTGCTGCGGTCACGCAGGGGCAGGAAGAACTGATCCGCGACGGTGCGTTCGCAGCCGAGCGTGTGATCTCGCGTCTTCAGGCCCGCGGTGCAAGGACCTCGATCTTCGTGTTCGATGCCTGCCGCAACAATCCTTTTGAGGCGACAGGCACGCGTGCGCTGGGCGGAAGCGGAGGACTGGCTCCGATTTCACCGCCGGAAGGCGTGTTCGTGATCTTCTCGGCGGGTGCCAAGCAGACTGCGCTTGATCGTCTGAACGATAACGATCCGAATCCGAACTCGGTTTTTACCCGCAGCTTTGTGCGCGAACTGGCGCAGCCCGGACTCAATCTGGTGCAGATCGCCAAACGGACGCAGTCCGATGTACGTCAGATGACGGCGGCAGCAAGCCGGATGCAGACCCCGGCCTACTACGATCAGATCGTCGGTGATTTCATCCTGAGGCCAGCCAAGGACAGCGAACGTGCCATCGCAGTCGAGGCGCAAACACAGGTCGCGGCGCTGCCGGTACAGCCGACGCCTCCGGTGGCGATCGACAACGGCAATGCCCCGATTGCGAGTTTCATGCGCCACAATGGCGGATGGTCGATTGCATTCTCCATTGCCGATCCGACGCTGGCGATTTCCTGGCGGTTAGGCGAGAGCGGCGAATTCAAGGAGACGGGGTTCACCGACGCGCTCGATCCGCGAACCCGGCGCCGCATGCCGAATCCGTCGATCGAACTGCCGAACGATGCTCCGGCTGCGACGATTCAGGTCCGTTACGTCGATCCGACCGGTCAGATGCAGGGACCTTTCCCAATCAAGTTCGATCCCGAGGCCGCGCTGATCGCGAGCCATCGAAAGCTGCTGGACATGACATCGAATAACTGGCTCGCGTTCGGCGGCTACAGCGGACCGCTGGTCTACTACTCGCAGATTTTGTCGTATCGCTGCGCGATCCGCGAAATGCGCATCGGCATCGACACGACGGTGCCGAACCAGGTGGTCAAGATTCCGCCATGCAATCCCAAGGACCCGTCGGCTATCCCTGAAAACGCCGCGTCGTATATGAAGATCCCAGCGTCGACGAAATCCGTTTCAGTCGAACTGACCTATCAGGACGGCAGTCTCTCGGAGATCAAGAACTTCCGGCGGTAAGAAGGGAACGTCGATGTCCTTCGAAAGCGCGAGTGGACCCGCCAGACGGTTTCTGACGGTACAGTGCTGCATCGTCGGAGGAGGTCCGGCAGGGATGATGCTGGGCTATCTGCTGGGCCGTGCAGGAATCAAGACTGTCGTTCTTGAAAAGCACGCCGACTTCTTCCGCGACTTTCGGGGTGACACGGTTCATCCCTCGACATTGCAGGTGATGCAGGAGCTCGGGCTCCTTTACGATTTCCTGAAGATTCCGCATCAGCAACTCACGCACATGCAAGGCATGTTCGGGAAAATTCCGATCCAGATTGCAGACCTGACGCGGCTGGACACCGCGTGCCCTTTCATCGCGCTGATGCCGCAGTGGGACTTCCTCAATTTTCTCGAAACCAAGGGCGCGCGTTTCCCGTCGCTTCAAATCCTGAAAGATACCGAGGCGATTGAATTGGTCAGGGACGGCTCGCGCATGACCGGCGTTGTTGCCAAGGTCCCGGGCGGAACGCTTCAGATTTCGGCCGATCTCACTGTCGCATGCGATGGCCGGCATTCGATCATCCGCAAGCAGGCCGGCCTGACGGTTGAAAATATCGGTGCGCCCATCGATGTGCTCTGGTTTCGCGTGGGAAAATCGAAGGCCGATAGCGACGGCATTTTTGCGCGGTTGCAGCGCGGTCAGATGATCGTGACGATCGACCGCGACGACTACTGGCAGTGCGCCTACGTCATTGCAAAGGGCAAGATCGATGAGATTAAGGCGCGCGGGCTCGATGCATTCCGCGACAACGTGGCGTCTCTTGCACCCATCCTGCGACCGCAAATTGGCGACGTCCGGAACTGGGACGACGTGAAACTGCTGACGGTTCGGATCGACCGGCTGACGCGCTGGGCATTGCCCGGCCTGCTTTGTATTGGCGACGCTGCGCATGCGATGTCACCCGTCGGCGGTGTCGGCGTCAATCTCGCGGTGCAGGACGCAGTTGCCGCAGCAAATCTTCTGTTCGACAAATTCGGCAAGAGTGGCGGGCCTTCGCTCGCAGACCTTGAGCAGGTTCAGCGACGCCGCCTGTTTCCCGCGCGAATGACGCAGACCATGCAGACGGTCATTCAGGACAACGTCATCAACCGGGCGCTGTCGGGCGAGGACTTGAAGCCGCCGTTTGTCGCCCGGCTGATCACGGCAATGCCATGGTTGCAGGGGCTGACGGCACGACTGCTTGGCATCGGCATTCGCCCTGAACATGTGCATTCGCCCGAAGCGGGCGAGCGATTACTGCGCTGAATAACCGCCGTCCACCGGGATCGCGGCGCCCGTGACGAAATCGGATGCAGGCGACGCGAGAAACACAGCGGCTCCGGCGAGATCGTCGATGTTGCCCCAGCGTTTCGCGGGCGTCCGGTTCAGCACATTCTCGTTGAGCCCCGGAACCTGCGCGCGCGCGGTTCGGGTGAGGGCGGTGTCGATCCAGCCGGGCAGAATGGCGTTGGCCTGAATATTGTCGGCGGCCCACGACAACGCGATCGATTTGGTGAACTGCACGATGCCGCCTTTGCTCGCGGCATAGGCGGGCGCGTAAGCTGCGCCGAAGATCGATGTCATGGAGCCGATGTTGATGATCTTCCCGCCGCCGGCCTGCTTCATCGCCGGATAGACGGTCTTCGCGCAGATGAAGGCGCTCGTGAGGTTGGTGTTCATCACGGTTTGCCAGTCATCCAGACTGAGAGCGTGGGCGGGTTGGCGGACACTCATGCCCGCGTTGTTGATCAGGATATCGATCCGCCCCATTTGCGCGAGCGTGGCTTCAACCATGGCCCCGACGGATGCGATGTCGGTCACATCGACGGAGACTGCCAGCGCGCTGGCGCCAAGCGCCTCGATGTCGCGCACGGCTTCCTCGGATTTGTCCTTGTTGCGTCCGGCGATGACGATACCTGCGCCCGCACGAGCTAGGCCAAGGGCCATCCCGAGGCCGATGCCGCCATTGCCACCGGTGACGATGGCAATCTTGCCGGTGAGATCGAAGGGGGATTTTTGCATGGTGTCTCCGCTGCGGGTCTTCGTCGCTTGCGGAGATCAAATCATACCAAACTGATGTCGCCTAGCGGCGTTGCGAAATCACAATCATCAGCAGTCCGGCGATGCCAAGCGCGGCGCCATAGTAAGCCCATTGCATCTGGCTGACCATGAAACTGGACCGCGGCCAGTTCACGTAACCCGTGCCCTGGCCGATCCAGAGCAGTCCGGTGACAAGCGCCAGCGTTCCGACGATGAGGAATAGCGTTTTCATATGAACACTACGCCTTCGCGCCGGATTGGTTGCACTGGCGGGCTTACACGTCCAGCAGGTCCTCGCTGGCGAACTCGGCCTTGTCGGAAATGAAGGCGAAGCGGGCTTCGGCCTTGCTGCCCATCAGGCGCTCGACGGAATCGGCGGTGCCTTCACGATCGTCCGGCAGCAGCACGACACGCAACATGGTGCGCTTGGTGGGGTCCATCGTGGTTTCCTTCAACTGCGCCGGCATCATCTCGCCGAGGCCTTTGAAGCGTCCGATGTCGACCTTTGCGTTGGCGTGGAATTCCTTTTTCAGGAGTTCATCACGATGCGCTTCGTCGCGTGCGTACACCGTCTTGGAGCCGTGGGTGAGGCGATAGAGCGGCGGCACGGCGAGATAGAGATGGCCTTCGTCGATCAGGCGCGGCATCTGCCGATAGAAGAACGTGATCAGCAGCGAGGCAATATGCGCGCCGTCCACGTCGGCGTCGGTCATGATGATGATGCGCGAATAGCGCAAATCCTCTTCGCGATACTGCGCGCCGATCCCCGCTCCGATCGCCTGAATGAGATCGGCGAGCTGGGCGTTGGCGGTGAGCTTGTCCTTGGTCGCGGATGCGACGTTGAGGATCTTTCCCCGCAGCGGCAGGATCGCCTGGGTCTTGCGATCGCGCGCCTGCTTGGCGCTGCCGCCTGCGGAGTCGCCTTCGACGATAAAGAGTTCGGAGCCCTCAGTGGCGCTGTTGGTGCAATCCGCCAGCTTGCCCGGCAATCGCAGTTTCTTCACCGCGGTCTTGCGCGAGGTTTCCTTCTCGGCTCGGCGGCGCAGCCGCTCGTCGGCGCGCTCCACCACGAATTCGAGCAGCTTGTTGGCCTGCAGCGGATTGCCGGTTAGCCAGTGATCGAACGGGTCCTTGATGGCCTGTTCGACGATCTTCTGGGCCTCGGCGGTTGCTAGACGGTCCTTGGTCTGGCCCTGGAATTCAGGCTCGCGGACGAATACCGACAGCATCGCGGCGGCACCGACCATGACGTCCTCGGACGTAATGGAAGACGCTTTCTTACCCTGGCCGATGCGCTCGGCGTAGTCCTTCAGGCCGCGCAGCAGCGCGCTGCGGAAACCCGCTTCATGCGTGCCGCCGTCGGGCGTCGGAACCGTGTTGGTGTAGGACGACAGAAATCCGTCAGCATCGGCCGTCCAGGCGACGGCCCATTCGCAGGCGCCATGAGCGCCGTTGCGGCCGGACTTGCCGGAGAAAATATCGGGGTGCACCAGTGTGTCGGCATGGATCGCTGCCGCGAGATAGTCCTTCAGGCCGCCAGGGAAATGGAAGGTATCTTCCTCAGGAACATCATCGACGCCCTTGAGCAGTTCCTTGTCACAGCGCCAGCGGATTTCGACACCGCCGAACAGGTACGCCTTTGAGCGCGCCATCTTGAACAGGCGCTGCGGCTTGAACACGGCCTTGGCGCCGAAAATATCCGTATCGGGTTTGAAGCGGATGCTGGTGCCGCGGCGGTTGTTGATCTTGCCGAGTTCTTCGAGCTTGCCCTTCGGCTTTCCGCGCTCGAACGTCATCCTGTAGAGCTTCTGGTTGCGCGCGACCTCGACCACGAGCTGCGAGGAGAGGGCGTTCACCACGGACACGCCGACGCCGTGGAGGCCGCCAGACGTCTCATAGACCTTGGAGTCGAACTTGCCGCCGGCATGCAGCGTGCACATGATAATTTCGAGAGCGGATTTTTTCGGAAACTTCGGGTGCGGATCAACTGGAATGCCGCGTCCGTTGTCGACGACGGTGAGATATCCGTCAGCGCCGAGATGCACTTCAATGAAAGTCGCGTGGCCGGCCAGCGCTTCGTCCATCGAGTTGTCGATGACTTCGGCGAACAGGTGATGCAGCGCCTTCTCGTCGGTGCCGCCGATATACATGCCGGGACGGCGGCGGACGGGCTCAAGGCCCTCCAGAACTTCAATGTCGCGCGCGGTATACCCGGCCTCGGCGCCTGACGGCTTGGCCGCAGCCTTCGCCGGCGCGCCCGGCTTCTTGCCTGAAGAGGCGAACAGGTCGGCGTCTGTTTTCTCTTTTTTATTCAGTGATTTAGCCATGCTTCTTAAGTCTTGATATATCGTGATCGGGGAGCGAATCGTTGGCTGTTACTATGCCACGGTTAGGGCGGCAAATGTGACGCAGGCGGTTCCCAAACATGGCAGCTGCCGCCGTGGTATTCGAAATGAGGGGGAACCGGCAGATTCGATAAGCCGGATTTGGGATTTCGCATGACGTTCGAGGAAATGACCCGCGGGCTCGCTGAGTTTGTCCGCGACCATCAGATGTGGGCAATGCCCATTGTCTTCGGGCTCGCCTTTGCGGAGTCGCTGGCCTTTCTCTCGCTTATCATTCCAGCTTGGGGCGCACTGGTTTCCATCGGTGCGCTGATCGGTGTTAGCGGAATCAACTTCTGGCCGATCTGGATCGCTGCGGGACTCGGCGCGGCATGCGGCGATTGGCTGTCGTACTGGATTGGAGTGAGATTCCACGACCGCATTGCCCACATGTGGCCGATGTCGAGCTTTCCCGACATGCTGCCGCGCGCGGAACGCTTCATGAAAAAATGGGGCGTGCTCGGTATTTTCATCGGCCGTTTTTCCGGACCTCTGCGCGCAACCGTTCCCCTGGTCGCGGGCGTTGTGGAAATGGAATACTGGCATTTCCAGTTCGCGAATTTTACTTCGGCGTTCGTGTGGTCCGCTCTTTTGATGGCGCCCGGAATCATGGGCGTCAAAATGCTCATGTGACAGCGCATTTCAAAACTATTCGTGATCGGGAATAGCTGTCGCGCACCGGTGTTAAATTGACGCGCCGGTTGTCGTGTGTGGGTGTGCTGCGAATGATTTGCAACAGGACGGCACGCTAACGACCGCGAAACAGCGGCATTCTGAATTTCATGAACCGGGAGAAACACGATGGATTTGACACGACGTCACGCACTGGCTGGCGCTGCTGCTCTCACTGCGGCTCCGCTGTTGTCCTCCAATCCCGCGAAGGCCGCAGCACCCGTTGCCGGCAAGCAGAACGCTAGCTTCTACCGCTACAAGGTTGGCGACGCCGAAGTGACGGTGGTTTCTGACGGGGCCCTCACATTTCCGCTCGCTGACAACTTTGTGACGAACGCAAAGAAAGAGGAGGTGAATGCCTCGCTCGAAAAAGCATTTCGCCCTCGCGACTCCGTCACGGTCTATTTCGGACCACTCGTGATCAATACGGGCGGCAAGCTGGTGGTTATCGATACAGGCAACGGACCTGCTGCGTTCGCAAGCAGCAGGGGCTCCGCCGGCCAGTTCGCCAGCAACCTTGCGGCCGCCGGGATCGATTCCAAGGCCATCGACATGGTGGTGATTTCGCATTTCCATGGCGACCATGTGAACGGATTGCTCACCGCCGACGGCCAGCCGGCATTTCCGAATGCCGAAGTGCTCGTTCCGTCTGTCGAGTGGAAGTTCTGGATGGACGACGGCGAGATGAGCCGCGCGCCGGCGGGCCGCATGGAGGGCCTGTTCAAGAACAACCGGCGCGTCTTCGAGACCGGATTGAAAAAGAAGGTCACGCCCTATGAGTGGGGCAAGGATGTCGCGCCCGGCCTGCTCGCAGTCGAGACCATCGGCCACACGCCGGGTCACACGTCGTATGTGCTGTCGTCCGGCGCGGACAAGGTGTTTATCCAGTCGGATGTCACGAACATCCCCGACCTGTTCGTGCGTAATCCGGGCTGGCAGGCATCGTTCGACCAGGATGGGCCCCAGGCCGAAGCCACCCGGCGCAAGGTCTATGACATGCTCGCGGCGGACCGGATGCGTGTGCAGGGCTTCCACTATCCGTTTCCGGGGCTCGCCAACATCGAGAAGGACGGCTCCGGCTATCGCTGGGTACCGGCCCCGTGGAACCCGTCGATCTGACGGCAGATATTTCCTTGACGGAGAATGGGCGCGGACCTATATCCGCGCCCATGATTTTGAGCGCAACCATCATCGCTGCCCGCCGCCGCCGCATTCTCGCGGTATGGGCGGTTGATTGCGTTTAAGATCACCCCTCGTGCCGCCGGAGACAGTCCGCGGCACGCTTTGCTCCCCAAACACGCGGTTTGATCTCAGGCGGCTCCTCGCAGAAGCAGGAGTTTGCAATGTATGTTCCACCCGCCTTTCGAGTTGACCGCGCTGCCTGCCTCGCGTTCGCCGCCGCACGCGGGTTCGGATTGGCCTGCGCTCACGACGGCCGGAAGCCGCTCGCGTCGCCGGTGCCGTTCCATATCGAGTATGGCAGCGACGGTACGCCGCTGGTCTGCTTTCATCTCGCCCGCCACAACCCGCTGATCGGTCTCGCCGATGGCGTGACGCCGTGGCTGTTCGCCGTGAGCGATGCAGATGCCTATGTGTCGCCAGACTGGTACGTTTCGCCCGATCAGGTGCCGACATGGCTCTATGAAGCGGTTCATATGACAGGTCCGGTGCGGGTAATGACGGGACAGCAGCTGCCCGATCATCTGAGCCAGGCCAGTGCCCGGTTCGAAAATGATCTTGCGCCGAAGCGGCCGTGGACCATGGACAAGATGTCGGCGGGACGGCGCGAGGCCATGATGAAAGCGATCGTGGGGCTGGTTATGGCGGTCGAAAATGTCGAGGGCAGTTTCAAACTGAACCAGCATAAATCGGATGCAGACCATGTTGCGGTGACACGCGCTTTGGCCTTACAGAAGTCGGCGAGCGCGCAGAAACTGTCGGCTGCGATGCGCGCCATGCGCCCGCAGGCTTTTGCCTCCATCGAAGACGAAACGTTAAGCACTGTGCACGAAGGGATCGCGCCATGAGCACGAAGAAGAAAATCGGCATCCTTGGCGCCTCCGGATACACCGGGGCAGAACTCGTGCGGCTGCTGCTGCGTCATCCCCGCGTGGAGATCGCGGTCCTGACGGCCGACCGGCGCGCCGGGCAGATGATGGGCGACGTGTTTCCGCAATTCGCGCCATATGATCTGCCGCGGCTGGTGACAATCGATGAGGTCGATTGGGCCAAGGCCGGACTTGATCTGGTGTTCTGCGCGTTGCCGCACGCCACCACGCAGAAGGTACTGAAGGACGTCTTCGCGAAGGCGCCGGATATCAAGATCGTCGATCTGTCGGCGGACTTCCGGCTGGAAGATCCGGCCGCCTATGCCAAGTGGTACGGTCACGAGCATCACGCGCTCGAAATTCAGAAGGAAGCCGTCTACGGGCTTGTCGAAGTCTACCGGCGCGACATCAAGAAGGCCCGCCTGGTCGCCAATCCCGGCTGCTACACGACCTGCGCCCAGTTGCCGCTGATCCCGCTGCTGAAAGCCAAGGCGATCGAGCCGGATGAAATCGTCATCGACGCGAAGTCCGGAATGACCGGAGCAGGGCGCTCGGCGAAGGAAGAGATGCTGTTCTCGGAGGTCTCCGAGGGTTTCAATGCTTATGGCGTCGGCCAGCACCGGCATATGGCTGAACTCGATCAGGAATTCTCAAAGGCCGCCGGCAAGGAGGTCGTCGTATCGTTCACGCCGCATCTCCTCCCGATGAACCGGGGAATCTTCTCGACGATCTATGTGCGGGGCCGCAGGGGAAAGATCGCGCAGGACCTTCACGAGATTCTGGTGAACCAGTACGAGAAGGAGCCGTTCGTTCACGTTTTGCCGTTCGGCAAGACCCCGCATTCGCGGCATGTGCGTGGCTCGAATATGACCTTCATCGGCGTGGCGGCGGATCGGATCGCGGGACGGGCGATCATTGTTTCGACGCTCGACAATCTCACCAAGGGTGCGTCGGGGCAGGCGGTGCAGAACATGAATCTGGTGCTCGGCTTGCCGGAGACGATGGGCATCGATCAGCCGCCGATGTTTCCGTAAGTGAGGCGCAGCGGGCAATAAAAAAGGGACGGCGATGAGCCGTCCCTTTTTTTGTCTCGTCGAATTCGGATCAGAGGATTTTGAAGATCGCGAGCGCCAGCATGGCCTGGGCTGCAAAGCCGATCAGGAATGTCAGCGTGCGCAGAACAGGCACGCCGAGCGTGTACACGATGAGATGGGCAACGCGCGACCAGAAGTAGACGGCGCACGCAAGCACGGTCCATTTGCTCGAATAATCGATAGCATTGAGGATCAGGACCAGCGGGGCGAACACCACGAGGTTCTCGACGGCATTGTCGTGTGCAAAGAGCAGACGGTTCGCCCATTCGGCGAGCGGCTTGTCGTTGCGCGACGGATTGGCCATTGCGCCGCCGAGGCCGCGCACCTGGCAGCGGTTGAGAACGTAGGGCACCCACAGCAGGCCGGTGAAAATAACGGTCAGCGTCAGCCAGAACAGTTCACGTGTCATCGACGTTTGTCCTTCCAATCTTGCAAGACCTGCCCGGAGGCGGGTGGAAATGCATTCATCGTCCCGTCATGGTACGGGACGAGTCGACGAAGCAAATAACGTGTGAAGTCATAGACGATTGGCGATGCGAGGCCAACGCCGCGGCAGACGTTATGCTCAGGCGCGGACCCGGACATAACTTCCCGGTGCGTCTTCAATGGCTTCCAGAGGTCCGCTGCCAGGAATGCGGGCGGGCACCTGCTCGGCGTCGATCGACTCGAGCCACGATCGCCAGTCCGGCCACCAGGACCCCTTATGCTCCTGCGCATCCTTGATCCAGTCGGCGAGGGTGACATCGCCGATGCGGTCGTTGGTCCAGTACTGGTATTTGTTCATCTCCGGCGGGTTGACCACGCCCGCGATATGACCTGAGCCGGCGAGGACGTATTTGACCGGGCCGCCAAAGAATTGCGAGCCGTAAAGCACGGACTCGGCCGGCGCGATGTGATCTTCCTTGGTGGCGAGATTGTAGACAGGCACCTTCACCTTGGAGAGATCGAGCTGGGTATTGTCGATCGCCATCGTGCCGGTGGACAGCCGGTTTTCGAGATAGCAGTTGCGCAGATAGAACGAATGGTTCGCCGCCGGCATGCGGGTGGCATCCGAATTCCAGTGCAGCAGATCGAAGGCGGCGGGCTCCTTGCCCTTCAGATAATTGCTGACCACGTACGACCAGATCAGATCGTTCGAACGAAGCATGTTGAAGGCCATCGCCATCTTGCTGCCTTCGAGCACGCCAGCCCTGTTCATGTCGCGTTCGAGATTTGAAATCTGGCTCTCGTCGACGAACACCAGCAGATCGCCTGCATGGGTGAAATCGACCTGCGCGGCCAGGAAGGTCGCCGAGGTCACGCGCACCTGACGCTTTTCCGCAAGCCATGCCAGCGTCGTTGCGAGCAGCGTGCCGCCGACGCAGTAGCCCATGGTGTGGACACGCATTTCGCCGGTGGCTTTCTCGATGACGTCCATCGCCGTCAGCGGGCCTTCGCGCATGTAGTCTTCGAAGGTCTTGCCGCCGAGCTTCTTGTCGGGGTTGACCCACGAGATCAGGAACACCGTGATGCCCTGATTGACGCACCACTGAACGAACGACTTCTCGCGATTCAGATCGAGAATGTAGAACTTGTTGATCCAGGGCGGCACGATAAGCAGCGGCGTGCGGAGAACGGTTTCGGTCGTCGGCGTGTACTGAATGAGCTGCATCACCTCGTTCTGATAGATCACCTTGCCCGGCGTCAGCGCGAGGTCCTTGCCGATCTCCAGATTGGCCGCGGACTGGCGGATTTTGAGCGTTCCGTGACCGGCCTCGATATCCTCCGCCAGCATCGTCATGCCGCGGACGAGGTTGTCGGCATTGCTCGACAGCGTCTGGCGCAACACTTCCGGATTGGTCAGCACGAAGTTAGACGGCGAAATCGCGTTTGTGACCTGCTGAACGTAAAATTCCGCCTTCTTGCGGGTATGCGGATCGAGGCCGTCGGCGTTCTTGACCAGATCGTTGGCACACTGCGTAGTCAGCAAATAAGCCTGCATCACGAAATCGAAAAACTGGTTCGATTTCCACTCGGGGTCCTGGAAGCGCTTGTCGCGCGGCGAGGGATCGGCAGCGCGCGATGTCGCCTCGCCGGACAGGCGGCGTGCGGCGCTGGTCAACAGATCCAGGTAGGCCTTGCCCAGCTTCGCCTGAACGCTGGCAGCGCGGTCCTTGTCGGAGAGCCAGTACTCCGCCACGGACGTGAACGTCTTCACCAGCTCATTCAGCTCGCCCGGCGGACGATCTTTGGCTTCGCCGTTTTCGCGAGGCTTCAGATAGGCGGAGAGGGCGCGGCCGCTTGATTCAAGAGCACGCGCAAGATTTGCGGAGAAGGCTTCCGGATCGAAGCTTTTCGCGGCGCCGGAGTCTCCGGACTTGGTGCTTAGCAGAGTGTCACTCATCGCTTGCTTCTAAACTCTTGTTTCAAACCGCGAACGCTGTGAGTTCGCAACATCATCATGGCATAGTTCGGATGGGCCTGCTGATTTGCATGTGCTGCGCTGCGACATGATTAATACTTCGGTCATATTAGGGCCTCATGAACGCGATCTGCTTCGCAGCGGCTGTTGGTCGGGAGTTAACGCTTTCCGCCGATGCTGAGTTCAGATCGCCTGCATTTCACAGAGCAGGAATCGTGCCGATTTAAATCAGGGGACGCGACAATTTCTGTGCGACGCCACACGCATCCGCTTCGGCGCTCACCGGTTTGGGCGGGCGTGATGCTGCTCGGCATTGCGCTGGGCGGTTGCGCATCCACGATCGCTGATGCGCCCCTGGTTGGGCTGCCCGCCAACACGCCTGCGCGGCCCGCGGCCCCGGCCGAATATCTCCCCGTGCATGATATTCCTGCTCCACGGCAGGAAAGGGTGCTGGATCAGGCCCAGCAGGACAAACTGGAGAAGGATTTGCTGTCAGCCCGGGACAGGCAGGCGTCCGGTGCCCAGGCCGCCCAGCGGCGCAGCAATTAAGATTTGCACTTCGCCGCAACCCCCGGTTGGTGCTAAAAAGACCACGATTCAATCGCAAAAATGCAAATTCTGGTGCGGGGTCCCCCGCATTGCGCTCGAATCCGCTTAATATGCTGAAATTCCGCGTCTTCTAACCGCCGTACCGAATTCCACTTCGGTGCAAAACACGTTACTGATCTCGTCGTTATCGCCGGTTTTACCGGCTTTCGGAGCCCAACCCATGGAAGAGTTTTACCGTATCCGTCGTCTGCCGCCTTACGTGTTCGAGCAAGTCAACCGGGCCAAGGCGGCCGCGCGGAACGCCGGGGCCGATATCATCGACCTTGGCATGGGAAATCCGGACCTCCCGACGCCTCCGCATGTGATCGAGAAGCTCAAGGAGACCCTCGGCAAGCCGCGAACCGACCGGTATTCGGCGTCGAAGGGCATCACCGGCCTGCGCCGTGCGCAGGCCGCCTATTACGAGCGCCGTTTTGGCGTGAAGCTCAATCCGGAAACCCAGGTCGTCGCGACACTTGGTTCCAAGGAAGGCTTTGCCAATGTCGCGCAGGCGATCACGTCACCGGGTGACGTGGTGCTGGTACCGAACCCGAGCTATCCGATCCACGCCTTCGGCTTTCTGATGGCGGGGGGTGTGGTTCGCTCTGTTCCTGCCGAGCCGACGCCGGAGCTGTTCAGCGCGCTCGAGAAAGCGATCATTCACTCGATCCCCAAGCCTATCGCGATGATCGCGTGTTATCCGTCAAATCCGACGGCCTATGTCGCGTCGCTTGATTTCTACAAGGATCTGGTCGCGTTCGCGAAGAAGCATGAGATCTTCATTCTGTCCGATCTGGCCTATGCAGAGCTGTATTTCGAAGGCGTGCCGCCGCCGTCGGTTTTGCAGGTGCCGGGCGCGATCGACGTCACCGTCGAATTTACCTCGATGTCGAAGACATTCTCCATGGCCGGCTGGCGCATGGGCTTTGCCGTCGGCAATGAGCGGATCATTGCGGCACTGACCCGTGTGAAGTCGTACCTCGACTATGGTGCGTTTACGCCGGTGCAGGTCGCTGCGACCGCAGCGTTAAACGGTCCGCAGGACTGCATCAAGGAAATGCGCGACACCTACCGCAAGCGCCGCGACGTGCTGGTGGAAACCTTTGGCCGGGCAGGCTGGGACATTCCGCCGCCCGCGGCTTCGATGTTCGCCTGGGCGCCTCTGCCGGAGAAGTTCCGCGAGGTCGGCAGCATGCAGTTCGCGACGCTGATGGTGGAAAAATCCGGTGTCGTCGTGTCGCCCGGCGTCGCCTTCGGCGAGCATGGCGAAGGCTATGTCCGCATCGCGATGGTGGAAAACGAGCAGCGTATTCGCCAGGCAGCCCGCAATATCCGGCGCTTCCTTGAAACTGGCGTTGAATCGTTGCACAACGTGGTTCCGCTCGCCAATCGGCGATAATTTTCCGGCAGGTTTTCAGTAAGATGGTCGCACCACTCAAGGTGGGTATTGCGGGCCTCGGCACCGTGGGTGCCGAGGTAGTCCGCCTGATCGAAAGTCAGGGCAGGGCCTTGTCGACGCGGTGTGGCCGTGGCGTCAAGGTTGTCGCTGTATCCGCACGTTCGAAAGCAAAGAAGCGCGGTCTCGATCTGCGCGGGATCGAATGGGCAAAGAACCCGCTGGCCCTGGCCAGTGATCCGAAGATCGATTGCTTCGTCGAACTGATGGGCGGGGCCGGCGAGCCGGCCCTGTCGGCGATCGAAGCGGCGCTCCGGAACGGAAAATCGGTGGTCACCGCGAACAAAGCGCTGATCGCCAAGCACGGATCGCGCCTTGCTGCGCTGGCGGAAAAACACGGGGGCGCGCTGAACTACGAAGCCGCAGTTGGCGCGGCAATTCCCGTCATCAAGACGCTGCGCGAAGGCCTTGCCGGCACCGACATTCATCGCGTCTACGGCATTCTCAACGGCACGTGCAATTACATCCTGACGCGGATGGAACGCGAAGGATTGTCGTTCGCGGAATGCCTGAAGGATGCGCAGCGGCTCGGATACGCCGAGGCCAATCCATCGTTCGACGTGGACGGACACGACACCGCACAGAAGCTCGCCATTCTCGCGAGCCTCGCATTCGGCACCAAAGTCAATCAGAGCGCTGTCTACGTCGAAGGCATTTCATCGATTGCGCCGGAAGATCTGCGCGCCGCCGAAGAGCTTGGCTATCGCGTCAAGCTGCTTGGCGTCGCGGTGCGCACCGAGTCCGGCATCGAACAGCGCGTGCATCCGACCATGGTGCCGAAGTCATCCTCGATCGCGCAGGTGATGGACGTCACGAACGCCGTGACCATCGACGGCGAGGGAATTCCGCCGATCACGCTGGTGGGCCCTGGCGCCGGCGGTGCTGCGACCGCCTCTGCCGTGCTTGCGGATATTGCGGATGTGGCGCGAGGAATTCACGCGGCGCCGTTCGGGCGGCCGGTCGAGAAACTGAAAACCACGACCAAGGCGCCGATGAAGCGCCATGAGGGCGGTTATTACATTCGCCTGATGGCGCGCGATCTTGCGGGAACTGCCGCGACCATCGCGACGCGTCTTGCCGAGCAGAAAATTTCCATTGAATCGATCGTCCAGCGTCATCCTGATGGCGCAGTCGAGCCGGTAAATACACGCGGCAAGCCATCCCCGGTGCCGGTCATCCTCATCACGTACGCAACCACTGAAGATGCGGTGCGCCAGGCCCTGCATGCCGTCCAGCAAGATCGGGTGATAACCGGCCGTCCGCAGGTCATCCGCATCGAAAAGAACTGATAGGGTCCGGTCAGCCGGGTCCATCGCCACGTTTGTTGTCTTGGGAGTTAGCCTATGTCCGTTACGATTTCCGTTCCGCCGCAGCTTCTGCTGGAACGCATTCTCACACTCGAAATCGTTCGCGTGACTGAGCGCGCTGCGGTGTCCGCCGCACGGCTCCGGGGCCACGGCAACGAAAAGGCTGCCGACCAGGCTGCGGTGGACGCCATGCGGCGCGAACTCAACAAGATTCCAATCCAGGGTACGGTGGTGATTGGCGAGGGTGAGCGCGACGAAGCGCCGATGCTGTTCATCGGCGAAAAGGTCGGCTCCGACGCCGGTCCGGAAGTTGATATCGCTGTCGACCCGCTCGAGGGCACGACCCTTTGCGCCAAGAACATGCCGGGCGCGATTGCGACCATGGCGATGGCGGAGGGCGGCACGCTTCTGAATGCGCCGGACGTCTATATGCAAAAAATTGCGGTTGGTCCGGGTTATCCTAAACACGTGGTCGATCTCGACGCACCGCCAGCCGAGAACATCCGCCGTCTCGCCCGTGCCAAGGACGTTCATCCGTCGGCGATCACTGCGTTGGTGCTGGATCGTCCGCGCCACGCCGATATCATCAATGCGATCCGCTCCACCGGTGCGGCTGTTCGCCTGATTACCGATGGCGACGTTGCCGGCGTCATCCACACCGCGGATCCCGACAACACCGGGGTCGATATCTACATGGGCACTGGCGGCGCGCCGGAAGGCGTGCTGGCTGCGGCTGCGCTGCGCTGTATTGGCGGCCAGATGCAGTGCCGCCTTATTCTCGATACCGGCGAGAAGCGCGAACGCGCGACCAAGATGGGCATCCAGGATCACAACATGGTCTATGGCATCGAGGACATGGCGCGCGGCGACTGTCTGTTCGCTGCAACCGGCGTGACCGATGGTTCGTTGCTGTCGGGCGTCAAGTTCCGCAAGAATGTCATCGAGACCGAGACCGTCGTGATGCGCTCCGTGACCGGTACGGTCCGTATCATCAAGGGCGAGCATCGCCAGTTCGAGAAGTTCCACCTCGACTAAGCAGGGAAATCCCATGACCGAGCGCGTTGTCATCCGGCTGCTTCGCGTGGATGAGCGCGAGGCGTGGGAGCCGTTGTGGGACGGCTATCTCAAGTTCTACAAGGCCTCGGTTCCGGCCGAGACAACGGCTGTGACGTGGCAGCGGTTTCACGATGACGCTGAGCCGATGTATGTGCTTGGCGCGTTCGTCGACGGCAAGCTGACGGGCATCGTCCATTTCCTTTACCATCGTTCGTGCTGGACCGTCGGCAACTACTGTTATCTGCAGGATCTGTTTGTGAACGAAGGTGCACGCGGCCACGGTGTCGGCCGCAAGCTGATCGAAGCCGTCTACGAGAAGGCAAAGGCCGACGGCGCGAGCAGGGTGCACTGGCTGACCCAGTTCGAGAATGCGCGTGCACAAATCCTCTACGATGAAGTCGCCGACCGGTCGGGCTTCATGCAGTACCGCAAGATTTTCTGAGAGGTCCGATGTCCGAGATCAAGGCGCTGCTGTTCGATGTCTTCGGTACTGTAGTCGACTGGCGGACCAGCCTGATCGATAATTTTTCCGCGTGGGGCAAGGCAAAGGGCCTCAAGGGCGACTGGACTGCGCTGGTCGACGGCTGGCGCGCCGCGTACATGCCGTCGATGGACGAGGTCCGCAAGCATCCCGAGCGCGGCTTCGTGATCCTTGATGATTTGCAGCGGCAGTCGATCGAACCGCTGGCTGCGAAGCTGGGCATTACCGGGTTGACCTCGGCCGATTTCGACTATCTCACCCGCGGCTGGCATAGCCTCAATCCGTGGCCGGACAGCGTCGGCGGCCTGACGCGCCTCAAGACGAAGTTCATCATCGGGCCCCTGTCCAACGGCAACGTCGCTCTTCTGACCAACATGGCGAAGCACGCCGGTTTGCCGTGGGATCTTGTGCTGAGCGCGGAGGTCTTCGGTCATTACAAGCCCGACCGAGAAGCTTATCTGGGCGCGGCGAAGATTCTGGGTCTGACGCCAGGTGAGGTGATGCTCGTAGCCGCGCACAACAACGATCTCGAGGCGGCGCAGTCATTCGGCCTGAAGACCGCATTCGTGCCGCGCGTGACGGAGTATGGTCCGCACCAGAACCGCGATTTCAAGGCTGATGGAAACTGGGATTACGTGGTTAAGGATTTCAACGATCTGGCCGACAAGCTCGGCTGCTAGGTCGATTACGGCGAATCATTGAACGCTGACGCTTCGTGCTTACCTGCGGAAGGCATCATGACGCTCCCTGCATCCGCATTGCCTGTTGAGGACAGTCCCGCTTTTCTCGGCGTGAGGCAGTCTGCGACCGGCCGTGCGTGGCGGGATCGGCTCGATCCGCGCGGCACGGCGAAGGCGCTGGCCATTACGCAGCGCTATCAGGTGCCGGAAATGCTGGCGCGGATTATCGCCGGGCGCGGCATCGACATCGATGCCGTTGAGGATTTTCTCGACCCGACCATCCGCAAGCTGCTGCCTGATCCGCTCACAGTTACCGAGATGGAAGCTGCGGCGAAGCGCATCGCCGACGCCGCCTCGCGCGGCGAGAAGGTCGCGATCTTCGGTGACTATGACGTCGACGGCGCGACCTCGGCGGCACTGCTGACATGGCATCTGCGCCACTGTGGACTGGATCCCCTGATCCATATTCCCGACCGCATCTTCGAAGGTTACGGCCCCAATGTGGAGGCGGTGCGCGGTCTCGCGGGCAGGGGCGCGACGCTGCTGGTCACGGTCGATTGCGGGACCACGAGCATCGAACCGCTGGCGGAAGCCAAGCGTCTCGGCATGGATGTGGTGGTGATCGACCATCACCAGTGCGGTGACGAGCTTCCGGTTGTCGATGCATTGGTCAATCCCAATCGCCCCGATGATCTGTCGGGGCTCGGACATCTCGCCGCAGTCGGCCTTGTCTTTGTGACGCTGGTTGCGGTGAACCGCGAACTGCGCGCCCGCGATTTCTGGAGTGATGTCCGGCCCGAACCCAATCTGCTGGATGCGCTCCATCACGTTGCTCTAGGCACCGTCGCAGACGTGGCGGCGCTGACTGGTCTCAACCGCGCCTTCGTCGCGAAGGGGCTGATCGCCCTGCGCCGCCGCGATCATGTCGGTCATACCGCGCTGATGGACGTTGCGCGGCTCAGCGGCCCGCCGGAAGCCTGGCATCTCGGTTTCATGCTGGGGCCGCGCATCAATGCCGGCGGCCGTATCGGGCAGGCGGACCTCGGCGTGAGGCTGCTTCTGGAAGGCGATATCTCGGAAGCGGCGCGGATTGCCGCCGAACTCGATCGCCTCAACACCGAACGCCGCGTCATCGAGCAGATGGCCGAGGCGCAGGCCGAGGCCGAGGCGCTGGCGTCGCTTGGTCTGGACGACAAAGGTTCGGTGATTGTAACTGCGTCCGAGGGCTGGCATCCGGGCGTGGTCGGTCTTGTGGCGTCGCGACTGAAAGAGAAGTTTTCACGTCCCGCATTCGCCATCGCGCTGGAGCCGGGCGGGATCGGCACCGGATCGGGCCGCTCCATTCCCGGTGTCGATCTCGGCAAGGTGGTGCGCGAGGCGGTGCATGAAGGGATTCTTCTGAAAGGCGGCGGCCACGCCATGGCGGCGGGCGTGACGCTGAAGAAGGAGCGGCTCGCGGAATTCCGCGCCTTCGTCGAGACTGCGCTCGCAGCGACGGTGGCGGATGCGCGGCACGCAAATGAGTTGTTCATTGACGGGGCCGTCAGCGCTCGCGCGGTGACGACTGATTTTGTGAACACCATGAACCGCGCGGGTCCGTTCGGGGCGGGCAATTCCGAACCGCTGATTGCACTGCCGTCACATCAACTGGTTTTCGCGGATGAAGTCGGGCAGGCGCATCTGCGTCTGCGCTTCAAGTCGGGCGACGGCGCGTTCGTCAACGGGATTGCATTTCGTTCGATCGGCCAGAAGCTCGGCAATGCGCTGATCGAGAATCGCGGTCAGTTGCTGCATGTCGCGGGATCGCTCACGGTTGACCGCTGGCAGGGCTCCGAGCGCGTGCAGATGCGTGTGACGGATGTGGCGGTACCCGATCCGGGACCGAACGTTATTCGATAATCTCGTCGTTTGCGAGGAGCGCTTGCGACGAAGCAATCCATTCTTCAAAGGTGGATGCTTCGCTTCGCTCGCAATGACAGGAACTACGACCCCTGCCGCAGCCGCGCCAGCACTTTCAGTCCGGCATAGCCGTCAGCGGGCAGCAGTCCCGTTTTGGTTTGGAAATCCTTGACGGCCTTCATGGTGTCGTTGCCGACGCGGCCATCGGTACCGCCGGTGTCGAACCCGGCGTTGGTAAGGCGTGTCTGGACTTCCTGCACCTCGGCGAGCGTCAGCGCGCGCTCCGATCCGGGGAAGGGCTGTACGAATGGCCCGGCACCGAGAATCCGGTCGCCGAGATGCACAATGGCAAGCGCATAGTTCATCGAGGGGTTGTAGCTCTTCACCGCGTAGAAGTTCGGGCCGAGCAGGAAGGACGGTCCGCCCTGCACAGGCACCCATAATTGCGCCATGTCTGTAGGACGTGGAAACGGTTTGCCATCCGCGCGGCTGACGCCTGCCGCCGCCCATTGGGCGTAACTCTTGTTGCCACTGCCGCCGCTCGCGCCTTTCACCTCATAGCCCCAATGCTCGCCGCGTCGATATTTGCCACGGTTGACGAGATAGCGCGCGCTGGAGCCGAGAGCGTCGTCTGGGCGCCCAAAGGGCGAGACCCGCCCGTCGCCGTCATAGTCGAATCCGACATTGAGCCAGACCTCCGGCATCCATTGGGTGTGCCCCATCGCGCCGGCCCACGAGCCGCGCATTTCCTCCGGCGTGCTCCAGTGCTTGTCGACGATACGCAGCGCGTTGATGAGCTCGGTTTCCCAATAGGCTTTGCGACGAGGCTCGTTCCACGCCAGCGCGGCGAGCGAAGGAAACACCGGCCGCATATGGTTCTGCTGCACCAGCGGATCGCCATACGCCGTCTCGACGCCCCACAGCGCGAGCAGCGTGCCGCGTTCGACGCCAAAGTCCTTTTCGATCCGGCTGAACAGAGCGTTGTATTTTTGAAGCGCGACCTTTCCCGCGGACAAACGCCAGTCTGAGACGCGGCGGTTGATGTACTGCCAGAGCTGCTCGTTGAACTCGGGCTGCTTGCGCATCTTCTCGAACACGCTCATGTCCGGCTCAACCCGGCTGAGGCAACGAATATAGGTGCCCTCGGAAATGCCGCGTGCCAGCGCGCGGGCGCGAAAGCCCTCACGCCATTGATCGAAACCAGGCGGGGCTGCGAGAGCCCGAAGCGGATTGGCGATCAATGCGCCGGCGCCAATCGCAGAGCCAAGCAGCGTTCGCCGCGTCAGAGAGGTCGCCCCCGGAGAATCTTTTTGCGTCATGCAGCCAGTCTAGCGCGGCTTTGGTAGCCGGGCCAAAGGCCAAACTGCCGCGGAACCGGATACCTAGCGGCCTTCGCCTTCCTTGATGGCACCTGCCGGAAGCTCTGCGGGCGGCAAGGCATGCGCCATCGCCGGCGCCTCCGGCGGCGGCTGGATGAATTCGCGGCCACGCCCGCCGATCAAGCGCTCGTACGATGAGATCAGCGTGACGTAGGGATTGACCCAGAGCCAGCCGTCGCGTGTGAACACCTGCACGTCGAAATGGAGATGGTTGGTCGTTCCGCCGGGGCGATCCTGATAGTTCGAGACCACGCCGATCTTTTCGCCTTCGCTGACGCGCCGTCCATGCAGGACGCCGTCCGCATCGAGCCGGGCGGGGTTCATGTGCATGTAACGGAAACGGATGTGTTCGTTGCGCGTGTTGACCAGCAGAAATGCCGCCTGTTGCCTGGGCGACCTGATCAGCACGCCGTCGCGAACCGCGACCGTCGCAAACAGGTCGGGGATACAGCGATCCGCGCCATCGTTGCGCAGGTGACAGGACGAGGGGCGGATATCCTGGCCCTGATGGCCCATGCCATTGGCGCACTGTCCGACCTCGAAGTCGCGCGTCTCGCAAAAATTGTCCTGCCAGGGGTAGCTGTAATTCTCCTTGGCGGATTCATCGAATACCAGCGGCTTGTCGTTGCGCCTGCAGCGGTACTGATCACCTTTCGTTGGCGCGAATGACACCCGCCCCGTGAGGTTGCAGTCGCCCCAGTTCATGAAGGATTGCGAATTGGCGAACGCCGGAGCCTTCTCAATGGGAAACCGGATCTGCGAGTAAACGGTAAAGTCCTCGTGGCCGCCCTGTCCGCGATATCCGCTGTTGGCGATGATCTCGCCCGGGGGGCGATAGGTGAAATCCGCCGAGTATTCGATCGGACGCTCCGAGACATATGAGGCGATGTTCGAACGTGGATCGCGGGGCGTGCCGCCAGCGATCCGCAAGGCCTTAAGGAACCGTTCGGCGACCGGCGAGGCCTCACGGCAGGACAGACGCCGGCTGCGCGCAACGCTATCGAGGCATTGAATCGATACCACGTAGGGAACGCCGAAGCGCATAAACGCATAACGCACATAGCCTTCGCGGATCACGCGGCGAAGGTTCGGATATTGCGTGGCCAGTGATTTTACCTGCTCGCCTTTGCCAGCCAGAGGGTCGCTGATGTCATAGGTCAACAGCGATGCGGTGATCTGGACCTCGACGGGCTCCAGATACACACGAGACGGCATGTTGTCGCCGGCGCCCCGGTCGAGCAGGAAGACAGCGTCGTAGCCGGCTAAGCCGGCCTCGAACATGCTGGCGGCCCGGAAACCAGCCTGATAACGCGGGATCAGAAGGTTGATTGCGCCGCCTTGGCGATCCGCAAGATAGAGTGCGCTATCGAACGGCAACAGGACCGGGACGGGACTGAGTTCGACCCCGGAGAAAATAGGCGATGTGACCGCATTGATCTGCGAGATCGCCGTAATGCGCTGTGCATTGAACTGCGACGGCTGGTTTCGCGACGGGAAGTTGAAGTTATCGACAGCCACCAGCTGTGAGTCGATCTCGGTCCTGAGCTGATTGACGGCCGCTGGCCAGTCCGGCGTGACGAACGAAATCGCGGGCGTTTTGAATTCGGCGGCGCGAGTGGGGTGAGCGAGGAGGTACAGCGAGGCAACGAACAGAAAAAAGCACCAGAGCTTCCCCGATGCGTTTCTTCCGCCTGTAACTGCTCCCGCTGCCCTCAATACATCCTCGCGAGATCTGCCCTTAGTCCTTGGCGCGCTCGACGTAAGAACCGTCTTCCGTCAGGACCACGATGCGCGTTCCCGTGCCGATGTGCGGCGGAACGCCCGTGCGGATACCGTTGGAAAGAATGGCCGGCTTGTAGGAGGAGGACGCGGTCTGTCCCTTGGTCACCGGTTCTGTCTCGACGACCTCAAGAGTGACACGCTGCGGCAATACGATCGCAACTGCATTGCCTTCGAAAATCGAAAGCTTCACGGTCATGTTTTCCTGCAGGTACGGTGCCTGCGTGCCGACCACGTCCTTCGGAACCAGAAGCTGATCGTAGTTTTCGTTGTTCATGAAATGGAAGCCGTCGGCGTCTTCGTAGAGATAATTGAAGTCGCGGTCTTCGACGAATGCGCGCTCGACCTGATCGGTGGTTTTGTAGCGCTCGGACACCTTGGTGCCGTCGCTGATTCGGCGCATTTCGATCTGGCTGACCGGGGTTCCCTTGCCGGGATGGATGTTCTCCGCACTCAGAACGACATATAGCTTGCCGTCCTGCTCAATGATGTTGCCCTTGCGGATCGAACTGGCGATGACTTTCACAGATAGGTTTCCTAATGTTCAGGGCCGGTCGCGGCGCCGGAACGGCGCTTCAGGGTCCGGCAAGGCAGTTTCGGGCCGCAACATACCGATTTGGACCGGTAAAGCCAGCATTTTGCTGCGGAATCGGGCTTTTCGCCCATGAGTATAGACCAGGAATCCTCCCCTTGGTGGACACCCGGCCGCCATGTGGACCGCAAGCCGTTTTTGCAGGCGCGCAGCGCGATTTCCCGCGCCCTGAGGGACTGGTTCGAGGACGAGGGATTCGTCGAGGTCGAAACCGGAATCCTTCAAAAATCGCCCGGGAACGAGACCCATCTCCATGCCCCCGCGGCGGATCTGACCTCGGCCTCTGGCGAGAAGTCGAGATACTTCCTTCGGACGTCGCCTGAATTCGCCTGCAAGAAATTGCTGGCGGCGGGAGAGAAGCAGATCGTGGAGTTCGCCCGGGTGTTCCGGGATCGCGAGCGCGGTCCACTGCATCTGCCGGAATTCACGATGTTGGAATGGTATCGCGCCAACGAGGGCTATGAGGCGGTGATGGCCGATACGGTGGTCGCCATTGCGCATGCCGCTCAGACCACCGGGATCGGCACGTTTTCGTTCAGGGGAAAGGTGGCCGATCCGTTTGCCGAACCGGATCTGCTCACCGTCGCCGATGCGTTCATGCGCTTTGCGTCGATCGATCTGCTCGCAACGATTCCTGACGGACGAGCCAATCGCGAGGCGCTGTCCGCTGCGGCGGCGAGTCATGTCCGCGTCACCGATGACGACACCTGGTCGGATATCTTCAGCAAAGTGCTGGTCGAGCATGTCGAACCACATCTGGGGCAGGGCCGCTTGACCATCCTCTACGAATACCCCGCGCCGGAATCGGCCCTGGCGCGGGTCAAAGCATCCGATCCGCGTGTCGCGGAACGATTTGAAGTTTATGCCTGCGGTGTGGAGCTTGCGAACGGATTCGGCGAACTGATCGATGCGCAGGAGCAGCGCGCGCGCTTCACCGCGGCGATGGACGAGAAGGAGCGCCGCTACGGCGAACGCTATCCGCTCGATGAGGAGTTTCTCGCCGCGATGGCGCAGATGCCGGAGGCCTGCGGCGTGGCGCTGGGCTTCGATCGCCTCGTGATGCTCGCAAGCGGTGCGACCCGGATCGATCAGGTGGTGTGGACACCGCGGGAAGGTGACGCATGACCCGTCGCGCTATTGCAACCTTGCGAACCGCTGCGGACCTGATTGAGCATGGACTTGCCCCGTCCGAAAACTTGTCCGAACTGGACAAAGTCGCCGCGCGTTACGCCGTGGCGGTCACGCCGGATGTCGCGGCGCTGATTGATGCGTCGGACCCGAACGATCCTATCGCGCGCCAATACGTTCCATCCGCCGACGAACTGGTCACGCTTCCGAGCGAGAACGCCGATCCGATCGGGGACCATACGCATTCGCCGGTCGGCGGCATCGTGCATCGCTATCCCGATCGCGTGCTGTTCAAGCTGGTGCATGTCTGCGCAGTGTACTGCCGGTTCTGCTTCCGCCGCGAAATGGTGGGACCGGGGAAGGAGACCGCTCTTTCCGACGATGTTTATTCAAAGGCGCTGGATTACATTCGCGCCCATTCGGAGATATGGGAAGTCATTCTGACCGGCGGCGATCCGCTGATGCTGTCGGCGAGGCGGCTCAAGGAAATCATGGCGGATCTTGCCGCCATCAATCACGTCAAGATCATCCGCATTCACACCCGCGTGCCGGTCGCCGATCCCGGCCGGGTCACTGACGAGACTGTCGATGCGCTGAAGGCGATGGGCGCGACGACATGGGTCGCGTTGCACGCCAATCATCCGCGTGAACTGACGGGGGATGCTCGCACTGCCTGTGCGCGAATGATCGACGCCGGCATCCCGATGGTTAGCCAGTCAGTGCTGCTGCGCGGTGTGAACGACAATGCTGCGACGCTGGAGGCGCTGTTGCGCAGCTTTGTCGAATGCCGCATCAAGCCGTATTACCTGCATCACGGCGATCTTGCGCCGGGTACGGCTCACCTCCGCACCACGCTTGAGGAAGGGCAAAAGCTGATGCTGTCGCTGCGGGGGCGTGTGTCAGGCTTGTGCCAGCCCGATTATGTGCTCGATATTCCCGGCGGTCATGGCAAGGCGCCGATAGGACCACAATATCTGTCACAGGCGGGTGAAGGCGGGCACGACCGGCGGTATCGTGTCGTGGATTACTGCGGCGACGTGCACCTTTATCCGCCACCGGAATAGATGACCGAGCCCGAACCTCCTGAAAATGACGGCCATCGCGGCGTTGAAAACGCTGTGATGCTCGGCTTTTTTGTCGTCCTGGTCACCGCAGGTATTTGGCTGCTCGGATTGATGGCGGATATTCGCAAGACACAGGATTGTGCGGCGCAGGGCAGACGTAATTGCGCAACGATAGAAAATCCCTCTCATTCCCGGTAGACTACACCCACGCTGAGGAATCGTTACTGGTGGAGGTGTGATATGAGGAAATCCATCCCGATCGCCATGATGGCGTTGCTGTTAGCGGCGTCAGGCGCAATGGCTCAGAGCAAAAGCGGGACGACGACCGGTCCCTCTGCGACAACGAGCTCGGGCAGCGTTCCCCCGGCACCCGTCGGACATCGTCAGCCGCGTGCGAGCGATGTGCCCTCCAATCAGGAAAAGAACTACACCGAGTCCGCTGAGGACAAGGCGCTCGATCGCAAGATCAAGAGCATTTGCAGAGGCTGCTAAATTCGCAGCCTCTGAGCATCACATATTTTTCGCCGCGAGCGCCATTCCGATCAGGGATGTGCCGCCGAAGACGAGATTGATGCCGACCAGCAATCCGATGGCCCATGCAGCTGAACCGGGAAGCCCGGCAATGATCAGTGCGGCCACCACAAGATCAACGAGACCGGACACCAGCAGCCATCCCCAGCGGCCGGACAATTCCTTGCGGTGGGCGAGGGCGTACATGATGGTGGTGATGCCTTCGGCAATGAAATAGGCGCTGACCACGAGGGTGAGCGTCAGCGTTCCCGCTACGGGCTGAACGATCAGGATGATGCCGGCAGCAAGCGCAAGAACTGCGGAGAGCAACGACCACCAGAAGCCGGGCATGTCGCGCGTGGTGAACGTCAGGTAGAGACCCACGGCGCCGCTGATCAGGAACAGCCAGCCCAGGAAGATCGTGACCGCGATGCTGGCGATAAGCGGGATCGCAATTGCTGCCATTCCCAGGATCACCAGCACGATGCCTTCGATCAGGAAGGCTTTCCAGTTTGCCTTAACTGCTTCTCTCATCTGCGATTGGAGCCGGGCGACATCCTCAGGCATCGTCATTGATGATCTCCATTCCTGATCCGGTCTCACCGGCCCGCTCAAGACTAGTCCTGCGGCGGGCTGGTTGTTAAGGGCCTTTCGTTTCACTCAATCCAGAATGGCTACAGCTCTCGTCCAGCCGGCGGACGCGCGTTCGATCTTCACGGGGAAGCAGGACACAGTGAACCCCGTCGAGGGCAACTGCTCAAGATTGTGAAGTTTTTCGATGTGACAGTACCCGATGTGACGGCCGGCCTTGTGGCCCTCCCAGATCAGGCTGGCGTCCTTCGTCTCGGCATACTTCTTCGCGGTGTAAACGAACGGCGCATCCCAGCTCCAGCCGTCGATACCGGTGAGGCGCACGCCGCGCTCCAGCAGGTACATCGTGGCTTCGTATCCCATCCCGCATCCGGAAGTGACGTAGTCCTGCTGTCCGTACTTCACGCCGGCGCTGGTGTTGACCACGACGATCTCCAGCGGCTTGAGGGTGTGCCCGATGCGCTTGAGTTCGTTCTCGACATCGGCGGCGGTGGCGACATAGCCGTCGGGGAGGTGGCGGAAGTCGAGTTTGACGCCGGGCTGGAAACACCACTCCAGCGGCACCTCATCGATGGTCCATGAGCGCTCGCCGCGATTCATCGTCGGATGGAAGTGATAGGGCGCGTCGAGATGAGTGCCGTTGTGCGTCGAGAGGTTGACCTGTTCGACCGCCCAGCCTTGACCGTCGGGGAGGTCTTCCTTCTTCAGGCCGTCGAAGAAGGACAGCATGCGCGGCAACCCCTGCTGGTGATCGATGTACTGGATCGTCGGATGGCCGCCGGGGGGATCCGCAGGCACGTCGTTCTGGAGGGGGACGGAAATGTCGATCAGCTTGCGGGTCATGTGTCTGGCTCCGGCGGCTTTGCCGGACAGTCCCGGCAGGCTTTCGGCCGAGTGTGCATGAAGTTGCGGAGAGCGCTCAAGCGGGGTATCTCGCGGCTTGCCGCAGCCGCGAAACGCCATTATACGTTCCCCCGCGTCGGCCAAATTTCCTCGGGGGTTGGGTCCGGCGTTCGCCCCAACATTGCTAACCTGTTGGTTTTGCGCGACTAATGCTCCCTTCGTCTATCGGTTAGGACGCCACCCTTTCACGGTGGAGAGAGCGGTTCGATTCCGCTAGGGAGCGCCACTTAATTCCATGTCACCACTAGCAACGTGAAATCTGCGATCTCGCGGAACCGTTTGGTCCTGCCCGCCATTGTCTCTTCCGGGAGGCTTCATTGGAGGCTGCGATGGCTGACCACTGGCAACAAATCCACGTAAGTCCCGCCGAGCATATCGGTACCCCGGGCCTTGAGGATGCCGCTTATATAGCAAGCTGGGCGCTGAGCGGCGCCGCTGTGCTGGGCGTCGTTCTGCTGGTTTGGCATTTCCACATCTGAACGCGGCTGATGGGCCGTAAAGGCGCTCCGCGATGCGGATATGAGCCTGTGCCTGTAGTTAATGTTTTAGATAAGCTGGCTTATTTATTGGATTAAGAGTCGTCAGCAGCGAGAGTATTCATCTTCCTTTATGACTCGGGCGCAAGTCGCTTCCATCCGGGGCTCGCCCGCCCGATGGAATGCACTATGCTGCGTTTCCATGAGTCACCCTTCGCTTTCCCGTATCGTCAGCCGGTTCAAACGCGAGCCTTCGCGCACCGGTTCTCTCATCATCACGTTCTATGGCGATGCCATTCTGCCGCGCGGCGGATCGGTGTGGCTTGGAACGCTGCTCCAGTTCCTGGACATGCTGGGGACCGACGGCGGCGTGGTCCGTACGGCTGTGTCCCGTCTTGCCGCCGACGGCTGGCTGGATCGGGACAGGGCTGGCCGGAAGAGTTTCTACAAGCTTGCAAAGAGCGGGCGTGAGCGTTTCGAGACGGCCGTGGAGCACGTCTACAATCCACATCCGTCGAATTGGGCGGGGCGCTTTGAGCTCCTGCTGATCGGAAACGGCGCGGACCGCGAGGCGTCGCGATCGGCGTTGGCCGAGGCCGGCTTTGGAAGTCCGATGCCCGGTGTCTGGGTCGCTCCCTCGGACGCCCCCGTGCCATCCGTTGTCGAAGGTGCGATCCGGCTTGAAGTTTCGGCTGACAACGCGACGGGACGGCAGCTGGCGGCCGCGAGCTGGTCGCTGGAGCGGACCGCGGAATCGTATCGTGAGTTCGTGAAGACGTTTGCGCCGCTCGAAGGCTGGATCGGCGGTGCCGACAAGATCTCTCCCGCGGACGCCATCCTCGCGCGGATCCTTCTGATCCATCACTACCGGCGGGTGATCCTCCGCGATCCTCTGCTCCCCGCCGGCCTGTTGCCGTCAGCCTGGCCGGCTCTCGAGGCGCGCCAGCTTTGTGCGAGGCTCTATCAAGCCTTTCTGCCGGCTTCAGAATCCTGGCTCGACGCCCATGGCGAAAGTGCCACCGGCCCGCTGCGTTCCCCGGGGCCGGAACTTCGCCGCAGGTTTTCGGATGTCCAGCGCGATATGTTACAAAAATAACTTGATGAGTTATTTTTGTGTTATATATTGGCTGGTGTCTCCTAGGAGGAAACGGCGATGTACACGCAAGCACTCAATGCATCCGAAGGTGAAGTCATTCACGTTGAGGACGCGGAGCGTGCAGCGCAATTTCAGGCGCGCATTGATGCCGACGACCGGATCGAGCCGAACGACTGGATGCCCGCCGCGTATCGCAAGACGCTGACGCGTCAGATTTCCCAACACGCCCACTCGGAAATTGTCGGCATGCTGCCCGAGGGCAACTGGATCACCCGTGCGCCGACGCTGCGCCGCAAGGCAGCGCTGCTGGCCAAGGTGCAGGACGAGTGCGGTCATGGGCTCTATCTCTATGCTGCAGCTGAAACGCTTGGCTCCTCGCGCGAAGAGCTTGTCGATGCGATGCTCGCTGGGAAGGCGAAGTATTCATCCATATTCAATTATCCGACGCCGACCTGGGCCGATATCGGCGCCATCGGCTGGCTGGTCGATGGCGCGGCGATCATGAACCAGATTCCGCTCTGCCGCTGTTCGTATGGTCCTTATGCGCGCGCCATGATCCGCGTCTGCAAGGAAGAGTCCTTTCATCAGCGCCAGGGCTACGAAATCATGCTGACGCTGTCGCGCGGCACCGAAGAGCAGAAGGCCATGGCGCAGAGCGCGCTCGATCGCTGGTGGTGGCCGTGTCTAATGATGTTCGGTCCGCCGGATCAACTTAGCCAGCACAGCGACCAGTCGACGGCATGGAAGATCAAGCGGTTCTCGAACGACGATCTGCGCCAGAAGTTCGTCGATGCGACCGTGCCGCAGGCGCATTATCTCGGTCTCACGATTCCGGATGCCGATCTCAAGTGGAACGAGGAGACCAAGCACTGGGCGTATGGCGAGATCGACTGGAACGAGTTCAAGCAGGTCCTGTCGGGTAACGGCCCGTGCAACCGCGATCGCATGGCTGCGCGCCGCAAGGCGCACGACGAAGGCGCATGGGTCCGTGAAGCCGCGGCTGCCTATGCGAAAAAACAACAGGCGCGCCGCATTGCGGTTGCGGCGTAATCGGCTGGAGGCTGTCATGACCACTCAGAACACCCAGCTTTGGGAAGTTTTCATCCGCAGCCGTAACGGCCTTGCGCACAAGCATGTCGGCTCGCTGCATGCGGCTGACGCGACGCTGGCGCTTCAGGCGGCGCGCGATATCTACACACGGCGCGGCGAGGGACTTTCGATCTGGATCGTGCCGTCGAATGCGATCATTGCGTCCGACCCGTCCGAGAAGGGGATGATGTTCGAGCCGGCAATGTCGAAGATCTACCGCCATCCGACGTTCTACGACGTGCCCGACGAAGTCGGCCATATGTGACACGGCGTATTGGCGCACGCGTCATTGCGAGGAGCGAAGCGAAGCAATCCAGCTTTGAGACGCTCCATACATGGATTGCTTCGCTTCGCTCGCAATGACGAGCGGATTTAGCTAGGACATTACGTCATGACCGCTTCTTCGATCAAAGTCACTGAAAGTCCATTGGTCCTCTACGCGCTGCGCCGGGCCGACGACGCGCTGATCCTCGGCCATCGTGTGTCGGAATGGTGCGGTCACGCCCCGATGCTGGAAGAGGACATGGCGCTGGCCAATATGGGTCTCGACCTGATAGGGCAGGCGCGCGAACTCTACACCTACGCCGCCAAGGTCGAAGACGCGGGTAACGACGAGGACAGGCTCGCCTATCTGCGTGATGTGCGCCAGTACCGCAATCTGCTGCTTGTGGAACAACCGAACGGTGATTTCGCGCGCACCATCACGCGGCAATTCTTCTATTCGGCTTTTGCCGATCCGTATTGGCGCGCGATGATGAACTCGAAAGATGCGACGCTGGCCGCGATTGCCGCGAAGTCCGAGAAGGAAAGCGCGTATCACTTGCGCCACACTTCGGAATGGATGATCCGCCTCGGCGACGGCACCGACGAGAGCCATCGCCGCGCACAGACCGCGATTGATGACCTTTGGGCTTTCACGGGCGAACTGTTCCATGCCGACCAGAGCGACGCGGAACTGATTTCCTCCGGCATTGCGATCGATCCCGAAACCCTGCGAGGTATTTGGGCCGACACCGTTTCCAATGTTCTCGGCGTTGCGACGCTCAAGCGTCCGTCAAGCGACTGGATGCAGAAGGGCGGCCGCTCCGGCAATCACACGGAGCACCTTGGGCATCTGCTCAGCGAACTGCAATCGATGCAACGAACCTTTCCGAACGCGACATGGTAGCCGCAAGCACCAGCCATGATCTTCGCCAGACGGCATGGAATGCCGCAGCGCAGGTGGTCGACCCGGAGATTCCGGTTTTGACCATCGCGGATCTTGGTGTGCTGCGCGATGTCACGGTGACGGACGGCACGGTCGAAGTTGCCATCACGCCGACCTATTCCGGCTGTCCGGCAATGAACATGATCGCGCTCGAAATCGAACTGGCGCTGGAGCGCAAAGGCATCCGCAATTCGAAGGTGCGCACAGTGCTCTCGCCCGCCTGGACGACGGACTGGATGAGCGAGCAGGGCCGCCGGAAGCTGAAGGAGTATGGCATTGCGCCGCCGCAAGCCGGTGGTGGCCGCCGTGCGCTATTCGGCGAGCAGGAAGTCGCCTGTCCGCAGTGCGGCTCCGTGAATACCGAAGTACTTTCCGAATTCGGCTCGACGTCCTGCAAGGCGCTGTGGCGCTGCAAGGCCTGCCGGGAGCCGTTCGACTATTTCAAATGCCATTGAGCGAGGCTGTAATGTCGCATGTTCCGAAATTCCATCGTCTGGCGGTGGCGGACCTGAGGCGCGAGACCGCCGATGCGGTCTCAATGACGTTTGCCATTCCAGGCGAACTGGCCGGCGATTACGCCTTCGCGCCGGGACAATATCTGACGCTGCGCACGACCATGGATGGTGAGGAAGTCCGGCGCTCGTATTCGATTTGCTCGAGCCCTGACGATCATGAACTCCGTATTGCCGTCAAAAAGGTCGATGGCGGCACGTTCTCTAGCTGGGCGCTTGATGAATTGAAGTCCGGCGACGAGCTGGACGTGATGACACCTACCGGCCGCTTCGGTGTGGCGCATGCGCCGGATCAGGCGCGCATCCATGTCGGCTTTGCCGCCGGCTCCGGCATCACGCCGATCATGTCCATTGTGCGCGGCATTCTCGCGCGCGAACCCAACAGCCGCTTTTTTCTGTTCTACGGCAATCGGACCACCAATGGCATCCTATTCCGGGAAGCGCTGGAAGAGCTGAAGGATCGCTTTATGGGGCGCCTGTCGGTGTTCCATGTGCTGTCGCAGGAAGAGCAGGACCTGCCCATTCTTTATGGTCGCCTCGACCGCGAGAAAGTCGAGGTATTGCTGCGTGCGATGGTGCCTGCGGCAGCGGTCGATCATGTGTTCGTCTGTGGTCCCCTCGCCATGAGCGAAGAGATTGAGGCGACCTGTCTTGATTGCGGCATTCCCAAGGAACGCCTTCACGTCGAGCGCTTTGTGTCGGAATTCGGCGGCAAGCCGCGGCCGAAGGTTCAGGTCGCGCCGGAAGCACCTCCCAAAGCTGTTGCGTCACTGATCGTGGACGGTAAGCGCAAGGATGTGCCGATTGCTGAGGGTGAGGTTATCCTCGACGCCGCGCTGCGTGCGGGCATGGACTTGCCTTACGCATGCAAGGGCGGCATGTGCTCGACATGCCGTGCGAAGGTCGTCGAAGGCGAAGTGACGATGGACGTGAACTATTCGCTCGAGCCCTGGGAGCTCGAAGCAGGCTTTGTGCTCACCTGCCAGGCCCATCCGGTCTCAAGTCGTGTCGTGGTCGATTACGACCAGATGTAATTTATTTGGCGTCGCGCATGAGCGCGTAGGCCGTCTGCGCCATCGCGACAGGCCGTTCGTCGCCATCGGTTCGCAGCGTGATGCTGCCAAAGGCCATGGTCTTGCCCAGCCTCACCACGCGGGCTTCCGCCAGAACGTCCGCGCGCATCGCGGGGCGCATGAAGTGGATGCTCTGATCCACCGTGGTCATCGGGAAATAGCCACCGGCTGCCGACGCGACAGCGATGATCATCGCAGTATCGGCAAAGCTCATTAGCGCCTGTCCGCAGACCACGCCGTTATCGCGACAGAGCTTCTCCGAAAAGCGCATCCGCAGCACTGCTTCGTCGGCAGTGACGCTTTCCACGGTGAGGTCCAAATCCTGCACCCATGGTGCAGGAGCTGATTTCAAAAGCTCAAGGGCGGCGGTCTTGTCGAACGTCGTCATGCAAAATTCCTGATCTGGATGTTTAGGCGAGTGTAACGGGAAGCGTTGTGAAACCACGAAACCGCACGCGCCTTGCACGATGCGCCGGGCCAGCGGCTGTAAAGTTCGGGAAGCGAGCAAGGAAACGGCCAATCGCGATGCGGCCTTCGAGGCGGGCGAGGGTGAGGCCGACGCAGGCGTGTGCACCGGATGCGAAGGCGAGATGGCGGTTTGGCGCGCGGGTAATGTCGAGGCGCTCCGGTTCGGCGAATACCTCCGGATCGCGATTGGCCGCGCCGATGCAGAGCGTAATGAGGGCTCCCTCCGGGAGTGTGACGCCGTCGATCTCGGCATCCCGAACCACGCGGCGATTGCCGAGCTGGTTTGAACTCTCAAAGCGCAGGAATTCTTCAACCGCCGTCTTGATGAGTGAGGGGTCATCGATCAGGCGTTGCCGTTGATCCGGAAACCGCAGCAGCAATTCAAGTCCATTTCCGATCAGGTTGGTGGTGGTCTCGTGACCGGCGTTCAAAATGAAAATGCAGTTCTGCAGAAGCTCGATTTCGCCAAGCTTGTCGCCGCTTGTCTCGCCCTGAATCAGGCGCGTCAGAACATCGTGCTCGGCATTACCGGGGCGCGCGCGGCGATCGGCAACGAGGCGACGGAGATAATCGAGAAATTCCCCGACGGCTTGTTCGCCACGTGCCTGAATTTCTTCCGTGAGGAACGGCTCCAGCGCGCCAAGGATCGCCAGCGACCAGCCGCGCAGCGGTGCGCGGTCTTCGTGAGGAATAGCCAGCAGGTTGCCGATCACCTCGACCGGGATGGCGGAGGCGAAGTCTTCAATGAGATCGGCCTTGCCTTGCGCCTGCATGTTGTCCAGCAGCCGGTCGACGAGGGAGATGAGCCCCGGCTCCATCTCCGTGATGGCGCGCGGATTGAGAGCACCGGCGATCAGGCGGCGAACGCGGGTATGTAGCGGCGGATCATTGAACACCAGGCTCGTAGTGTGATGCTGAAACAGCAGCGAGCCGTCGCCGTACTTCGGCGCGAACTCCACCTTCTTGTCGGAGCTGAAGCGCGTCGTGTCTTTGTAAATCGCTTCGAGATCGCGATGCCGGGTCAGGAACAGCGAGCCGTCCGGCATCTGATGGATCGGATCCGCGGATTGCAGCGCGCGATAGGTCGGGTAGGGATTGTCGTAGAACGCGTCGGGAAGGTCCTTCAGGGAGAAGGCGTGCGCAATTGCGGCGTCCTCGTCTGAAACCGGACGAGGGGCGTGTTGATCGGTATGCGCCGTTGCCGACACGTGCGGTCCTCGGCTTAGAACACGATGTCGTTGATCTGCACCACGGCCTGCGCCTTGGTAAATTTCGGAATATCCGAAAAGATTTCCTTGCCGTGAGCTTTGCCTGCGGCCTTGAAGTCGTCCATCGATCCGAAGGTCAGCAGCGCGGTCATCTGATAATCCGGCGCGCTGCCGTCGGGCTTCGCCACGCCTTTGATCGCCTGCGCGCTTTTGAGCCCGAGCGGGCCCCAGCGGTCCTTCACCAACGGCATGTGTGTCTTGAGATAGTAATCGGTGTCGAATGCTTCTCCGGCCGGATACATCACGGTGACGAGGATCATGGGTTTCTCCCTGGAGGTTATTTTTAGGCCGTTGGCCGGACAGCGTTCATGGTGAGAAGTTCGTAGGTTGCGGCGGACTCGTTCTTGTCAGTGAGGATTTCGACATCCCAGCGCACTTCGCCATACTGCTTGTTGCGCGGAGACTTGTCCTTCGCGGTAAGCCTCACCTTGATGGTTTCGCCCGGCTGGATCGGTTTGATGAAGCGAAGCGAGTCGAGCCCGTAATTCGCCAGCACCGGACCCGGATCCGGATCGACGAACAATCCCGCGGCGAAGGACAGCAGCAGATAGCCATGCGCGACGCGGCCCGGGAAGAACGGGTGACCTTTGGTCGCTTCCTCGTCCATGTGCGCGTAGAAGGTGTCGCCGGTGAAATGGGCGAAGTGCTCGATGTCCTCAAGCGTGATCGTGCGTTCCTTCGAGTAGAAGGTTTGGCCGATATCGAGGTCCTCGAAATGAAACCGGAACGGATGCCGGTCCTTCTCGATGATCGGAGCATTCTTCGTCCAGCTTCCGGTTACGCCGGTCAGCATGCGGGGTGAGCCCTGAAGAGCGGTGCGCTGCATGTAGTGATGCACGCTGCGTACGCCGCCGAGTTCCTCGCCGCCACCCGCTCGTCCGGGGCCGCCATGAACCATTTGCGGCATAGGAGAGCCGTGACCGGTCTGCTCCTTCGCGCAGTCGCGATCGATGATGACAAGCCGTCCGTGGAAGCTGCTGACGCCGAATACGAGGTCCGATGCCACCTTCGGATCATGGGTGTAGACCGACGCCACAAGACTGCCACCGCCGCGATTGGTCAGCGCAATAGCCTCCTCGAGATCGCTGTAGCCCATCACGGTGCTGACCGGGCCAAACGCTTCGACCGAATGAACCCTCGTCGCCTGAATGGGGTTTGCGCAGTGCAGAAGGATAGGTGGCACAAACGCACCGCGAACAACATCCGCGCCCTGAACGTCGAAGTTATCCGGATCACCCGCGACAAGCTGTGCTTCAGTCCGCAATGTCTTGACGTGGCTGAGCACGTCGCGGCGCTGATCGAGGCCGACTACCGGACCCATCCGCACGTTGTCCTGCTCGGGGTTGCCGATCACGACCTTGTCCAAACGCTCGCGCAGCGCTTCGATCACAGGCTCGACATACGCCGACGGCGCGAGCACGCGGCGGATCGCCGTGCACTTCTGTCCGGCCTTGACCGTCATTTCCTTGGCGACTTCCTTGATGAAGAGATCGAACTCCGGCGTTCCGGGGCCGGAATCCGGTGCGAGGATTGCGGCGTTGAGCGAATCCCGTTCGGCGACAAAGCGCACGGCCTCGCGTGCGATTACCGGATGCCGCTGCAGCTTTTCGGATGTATCGGCTGAGCCGGTGAACGACACCACATCCTGGCAGGTCAGGTGATCGAACAGGTCGCCGGTTGAACCGACAATGAACTGGAACGCGCCTTCGGGAAGAATTCCGGATTCCGCGATCATGCGTGCGAGCGCATGGGCGACGTAGGACGTGACAGTCGCTGGTTTCGACACGACAGGAACGCCGGCCAACAGCGCAGGCGCGAGCTTTTCAAGCAGACCCCAGCAGGGGAAGTTGAAGGCGTTGATGTGTACCGCGACGCCCTGCAGCGACGTGATGATGTGTTGCCCGGCGAACGTTCCGCCTTTGCCCATGGGCTCAACAGAACCATCCAGCAGGAAGGTCGAATTCGGGAGGTCGCGCCGGCCTTTCCCGGCGTAGACGAACAGCGTGCCGATGCCGCCATCGACATCGATGAGGTTGTCCGTGCGCGTTGCTCCGGTCTGGAATGAAAGCTTGTAGAGCTGATCCTTCCGCTCGGTCAGATACTGCGCGAGCTTCTTGAGCATATCGGCACGCTGATGGAAGGTCAGCCGCCGGAGGTTCTTTCCGCCTGTGTTGCGGGCGTAGCTGAGGATGCCGTGCATGTCGAGCCCACCGCTGGTGGCCTCGGCAACAACATCGCCAGTGACGGCGCTGCGCACCTCAATAAGATCGCGGCCCGGTGCGGCCCACTGTCCGTTGACGTAGCTGTCGAGTTTCATGGGATCACTTCGATGTTGGGTGCTGGCAGCACCGGGTGAATAATCGGCCTATTCAGCCGCCGCAGTGCGCTTCGATGTCTTGGCGGGCGGCTTGAGCACATTGCGCGCTCCGTCGGAGATCAGCCTGGTGACAATGTCTGCATACTCGTCGCGGCTGACCGAACCTGTGCTTTTGAACCAGAGGTAGTGCCAGTTCACCATGCCGAACAGCGACATCGTAACCGGCGTGAGCATCTTCGTGCCTTTGAGATGAGGCGCGACACCGGCCACAGCGGCGGAAAAAATTCGAACGAGGTCGCGCTCCATGGCTTTGAGCTTGGCCTGTCGCTCCGCAGGGAGAAACCGCATGCTGCTGATCTGGACGTTGTGCTGTGAATCGGCATCCCGGTAGGCTTCCAGCAACGCAGCTATCAGGCCACGTAGTCTTGCTTCCGGCGCAGCGCCCGGATCATCCGCGGTCTCGACCACCTCGAGCAGCTCCTCGAGATGAAAGCGAATGACGTCGAACAGCAGTCCTTCCTTGTCCTTGTAGTAATGATAGAGATTGGCCTTGGACACGCCGCAGGCTTCAGCGATCTTGTTCATCGAGGCACGGTCGTAACCGTGCGCCGAGAAAAGCTCTGCGGAGCGATCCAGGATCGCCTGTCGTTTGTCGTCGTAATCGTTGGCGCGGCTGCGTGCCATGAGACGCTTTATTCCTTTGGCCGTTTGTCAATGACACGCTTGGCCTTGCCGACCGAACGCTCGATGCTTCCGGGATCAAGTACGGTGACGCGCGCCGTGATGCCGATGGTGTCCTTCACCGACAGGGCCAACTGCTTCGTGGCTGCTTCGCGCGCGGGAAAGCTTGCGTCGGGCCGCGCCTCGACCTGGATTTCCATGTTGTCCATGCGGCCGTCGCGGGTGAGAACGAGCTGGTAGTGCAGCGACAGATCGTGAATCGCGAGCAGCTTTTCCTCAATCTGCGTCGGGAATACGTTGACGCCACGAATGATCATCATATCGTCGGAGCGGCCGGTGACCTTCTCCATGCGACGCAGCGAGCGCGCCGTCCCCGGCAGCAATCGCGTCAGGTCACGCGTCCGGTAACGGATCACGGGCATGGCTTCTTTGGTCAGCGATGTGAAGACAAGTTCGCCTTTCTCGCCGTCGGGCAGCACTTCGCCGGTCACCGGATTGATGACTTCGGGATAGAAATGGTCTTCCCAGATGTGGAGACCGTCTTTCGTCTCAACGCATTCGCTGGCGACGCCGGGGCCCATCACCTCGGACAGGCCATAGATGTCGACGGCGTGCAGGTCGAATGCTTCCTCGATTTCCTCGCGCATCGCGTTGGTCCACGGCTCGGCACCGAAAATGCCGATGCGCAACGATGACTTGCGTGGATCGAGGCCCTGTTTCCTGAATTCATCGAGGATCGCCAGCATGTAGGAGGGCGTCACCATGATGACTTCGGGCTTGAAATCGTTGATGAGCTGAACCTGACGCTCGGTCATGCCGCCGGAGATGGGAATGACGGTGCAGCCGAGGCGCTCCGCGCCGTAATGCGCGCCAAGGCCGCCGGTGAACAGGCCATATCCATAGGCGATATGGACCTTCATCCCGGCGCGGCCACCTGCGGCACGGATCGAGCGCGCGACCACGTCGCTCCACGTGTCGATATCGCGCTTGGTGTATCCGACAACTGTTGGCTTTCCGGTCGTGCCGGACGAGGCGTGGATGCGCGCGACCTTGGTTTCAGGGACGGCGAACATTCCGAAGGGGTAGTTGTCGCGCAGGTCGGTCTTGATCGTGAACGGAAACTTCGCGAGATCCTCAAGGTTCTTGAACGAGTCCGGCCGGACTCCCGCAGCATCGAACTTGGCGCGATAGTGCGGCACATTCTCGTAGGCGTGACGCAGTGACCATGCCAGCCGTTCGCGCTGAAGCGCGCGAATCTCGTCGCGGGATGCCACCTCGTGAGGATCAAGCTCCGTCCGTTCGGGGGTCAGCCGATCGAGCTTGCGCAGCGGAATCTGAAGCAATGGTCTCACTCCTGGTCTTGCCTGGTTTCTTGTTGAGTGCCGTCCGCGAGCAGGCGGCCTGAAATCGTTCGTGAATGCCCGCGAAATTCCGCAACCACCACGTTGCGGCTGTCGCGTACCGTCACGTCATAGATGCCGCCACGTCCGGCGCGGCTGCGTTCAACCGCGTGTGCCGTCAGCGTCTCGCCTTCATGAACCGCCTGAAGAAACGTCACCGCGCATTGCTGCGCGACGGTGCGCTGGTCGTACGTGTTGCAGGCAAATGCGAACGTCGAATCCGCAAGGGTGAAGATGAAGCCGCCGTGACAAATGCCGTGGCCGTTCGTCATATCCTTGCGGACCGTCATCGAGATAACTGCTTCGCCGGGGGCGACCCGTTGAAGGTTCATCCCAAGTCCCTTGCTCGCCCGATCATCGAGCCACATGGCCTTTGCGCAGGCTTCGGCGATGGCATGTGGGTCTGAGGCGTTGGCGTGTGCATCCATCATTAGCTTCCCGTGAAATGAGGCGCACGCTTTTCCAGAAACGCGGTAACGCCTTCAGCGAAATCCGATCCGCGCCCGGCCCGACCCTGAAGATCGCGTTCGAGATCCAGCTGCTGCGCAAGCGTGTTGGTTTCGGATGCGTCGAGCGCCTGTTTGGTCAGGGCGAGGGCGCCCGTGGGCTGTTTGGCGAGATGGGCTGCGAGACGATGCGCCTCTGTCATCAGATTGGCATCGTCGATGGTCTTCCAGATCATGCCCCAGGCTTCGGCCTGCTCGGCGGTTACCGGTTCAGCCAGCATGGCCAGTGCTCGCGCACGCGCGTTGCCCGCAAGGCGCGGCAGAAACCATGTGCCGCCGCAATCCGGCACCAGCGCGATCTTAGAGAATGCCTGGATGAACTTGGCCGAGCGCGCCGCCAGAACGATATCGCAAGCAAATGCAATATTGGCTCCGCCGCCTGCGGCAACGCCGTTCACCGCACACACGATCGGCAGCGGCAACTTTCTCAACCTGAGAATGAGGGGATTGTAGTTCTTGTCCAGCGTCACCGTGAGATCAGGCTTTTGTCCGGGCTTGAATTCAACTTCGGACAAATCCTGTCCCGCGCAAAATCCGCGTCCGGAGCCGGTCAGGATCAGCGCGCGACATTTCGTATCAGCCTCGGCATCATTCAACGCCGCGTTCAACGCTGTGTGTACACTCTGGTTGAACGAGTTGAGGCTGTCGGGCCTGTTGAGCGTGATGACACGATATCCGTCGCAGACCTCGGTCAAGACCAGATCGTTGTTCACACAGTCCTCCCGTTGGCTTCTTGGTCAGCCATTGGAGGGTAGATTACTATTGACCAACCGTTCGGTCAATTATATTGATGGCTAGAAGCGATGATAGTTGCACTTGAAACTATTGTCGCTCTGTGGTTGGAAACATGCCGGGGTAAGCTCTCAAAAAATCGAGCGCCCATCATTCAGGGAGGGAACTGTGAAACCAGCATCAGCATTGGGATTCTTGTTGGCGGCCGGCGTTGCCGGTTTGACGTTCAGCGGCGCCGCGCATGCGCAGCAGACCGTGAAGATCGGTTCCGTTCTATCTGTCACGGGCCCGGCGTCGTTTCTCGGAGAGCCTGAGGATAAGACGCTGCGAATGTATGTCGACAAGATCAACGCAGCCGGCGGCATCAACGGCAAGAAGGTCGAACTCATCGTTTATGATGACGGCGGCGATGCCAACAAGGCGCGCACATTCGCAACCCGCCTGATCGAGGACGACAAGGTTGTCGCAATGGCGGGCGGTTCGACCACCGGCACCACCATGGCGATGATCCCTGTGTTCGAGGAAGCCCAGGTTCCGTTCATTTCATTTGGCGGCGCGGTCGAAATTATCGATCCGGTCCGCAAGTACGTCTTCAAGACGCCGCACACCGACAAGATGGCGTGCGAGAAGATTTTCGAAAACCTGAAGCAGCGCAAGCTCACCAACATCGCGATGATCTCGGGTACCGACGGCTTCGGCGCGTCGATGAAGGCCCAGTGCACCAAGGTTGCGCCGAACTACGACATCAAGATCGTCACCGAGGAAAGCTACGGTCCGCGCGACAGCGACATGACCGGCCAGCTCACCAAGATCAAGAACACCCCCGGCGTTCAGGCGATCGTCAATCCTGGCTTCGGGCAGGGACCGGCGATCGTGACCCGCAACTACGCGCAGCTCGGCATGACCGCGACGCCTCTCTATCAGAGCCATGGTGTGGCCTCCAAAAGCTTCATCGAGCTCGCAGGCGCTGCGGCTGAAGGCATCCGCCTGCCGGCGGCGGCGTTGCTGGTTGGCGACAAGTTGCCGGACAGCGATCCGCAGAAGAAGGTCGTTGTCGACTACAAGAAGACGTACGAAGACACCGCGAAGAGCCCGGTCTCGACCTTCGGCGGCCATGCCTATGACGGCCTGTACATCCTCGTCGAAGCCATGAAGCGCGCGGGTTCGAACGATCCGAAGAAGATCCGCGATGAAATCGAAAAGACCAAGGGCTTCGTCGGCACCGGCGGCATCGTCAACATGACGCCGACGGATCATCTCGGCCTCGATCTCTCGGCGTTCCGTATGCTGGAAATCAAGGGCGGCGACTGGACCCTGATCAAGCCCGGCGCATAAGCAAGCCGATACAGACGCTCCCGGACGGTTCGGTCCGATCCATCCGGGAGCTTGTTCTCTGTCTGAATTTATTCGTTTTCGCCGGGAACGGCAGCCATCGGCTGCCATCATGCTCGTGGAGCCGGTATGCCGGAGTTCGTCCAGTTTCTCATTTCCGGACTGACCGTGGGCGCCGTCTACGCTCTGGTCGCTCTCGGCTTCACGCTGGTCTACAACGCCTCCGACGTCGTCAATTTTGCCCAGGGCGAGTTCGTGATGCTGGGCGGAATGGTGACGGTGTTCGCCACCGCCGCCGGTGTTCCGCTTCCGCTTGCCGCACTTCTTGCAGTGGTCGTTTCCATCGTCGTCGGCCTGCTGCTGTATTGGCTCGCGATCGAGCCTGCGCGCGATGCCTCGCCCGTCACGCTGATCATCATCACCATCGGCGCGTCGATCCTGCTGCGGGGCGCAGCGCAAATCCTGTTCGACAAACAGTTCCACAAGCTTCCCAGCATCTCCGGCGACACGCCGGTCCATCTGCTCGGTGCGACTGTTCAGCCGCAGAGCTTCTGGGTGCTCGGCGGTACGGCAGCAATTGTGATCCTGCTGTACGTGTTTCTGGAGCGGACCGTCCTCGGCAAGGCCGTGCTCGCGACTGCCGCGAACCGGCTGGCGGCGCGGCTCGTCGGCATCAACACCGCAACCGTGATGGCGCTGGCTTTCGGCGGATCGGCGGCCATCGGAGCGGTCGCCGGCATTCTCATCACGCCGATCACGCTCACAAGCTACGATGTCGGCACGATGCTCGCGCTGAAGGGATTTGCGGCGGCGATGTTAGGGGGCATGGGCAATCCGCTCGGCGCGGTCGCGGGCGGGCTGTTGCTCGGCCTGCTGGAAGCTTTCGGCGTCGGCTATATCAGTTCGACCTACAAGGACGCGTTCGCCTTCATCGTCATTCTGCTCGTGCTGTTCGCCATGCCGCAAGGCCTGTTCGGCCGGCGGACCGTGGAAAGGGTCTGAGCGGTGCTGCAGAAGATCGGTTATCGCTATCTGATCCTGATCGCACTCGCGGTCGTCGTCGCGGTGCTGCCGCTGATTTTTCCGTCGAGCTACTATTTCCGTGTGGCGTCGCTGGTGTGGGTGTCAGCGCTTGCGGCGATCGGCCTGAACGTCCTGATGGGATCGGCCGGGCAGGTCAGTCTCGGTCATGCGGGGTTCTTCGGAATTGGTGCCTATGCCGTCGCCATCGGTCCCGCGCATTTCGGAATACCGCCATGGGCGGCGCTTCTGCTCGGCTGCATCATCTCGTCATTGCTGGCCTATCTTGTCGGCCGCCCGATCCTGAAACTGAAGGGACATTACCTCGCTATCGCAACGCTTGGTCTCGGTGTGCTAGTAGCGCTCGTGATCACCACGGAGAGCCGCTGGACTGGCGGCCCGGATGGCATGCCTGTGGCGAAACTGGTGCTGTTTGGATGGCGCGTCAGCGGATCGGACACCTGGTATTGGGTGACGGGCGGGCTTCTCATTCTGGGAACGTGGATCGCGCTCAACCTGAACGATACGCCGACGGGGCGTGCTTTCCGCGCATTGCATGACAGCGAGGTCGCGGCGCGCGTCGCCGGCATCAATGTGGCCCGTTTCAAGTTGCAGGCTTTTGTCATTGCCGCCGCCTATGCATCGATCGCGGGCTCGGCCCTTGCGCTCATGAACGGTTTCATCAATCCCGATCAGGCCGGGTTTCTCCACTCCGTGGAAATGGTGACCATGGTGGTGCTCGGGGGGCTAGGGTCGGTCGTCGGCAGCATTGTCGGAGCAGCGGTGCTCATCACATTGCCGCAAGTTCTGACCGTGTTTCAGGAATACGAACATCTGCTGCTCGGCTTCATCATCATTGTGTCGATGATCTTCATGCGTGACGGGATTGTCCCGACGCTGTCGCGCATACTGGCAAAGAGGACGCAGGCATGACGATCCTCGCGGCCAGGGATATCGGAATATCGTTCGGCGGCGTCAAAGCCATCGACGATGTCAGCTTTGCCGTCAGTCCGGGACAGATTCTGTCGATCATCGGGCCGAACGGCGCGGGCAAGACCACGCTGTTCAATATCGTCTCCGGCGTCTACGAGCGCGATCAGGGGCAGGTCGAACTGTCGGGGGAGGATGTCACGGGTCTGACGCCGGACAAGCTTGCGACGCGCGGCCTGTCGCGGACCTTCCAGAACCTCCAGATATTCCAGCGCATGACAGCTGCCGAGAACGTCATGGTCGGCCGTCATTTGCGGGAGCGCTGCAATCTGCTGGCGGATCTGTTTCGGCTGCCGTCAGTGACGCGGCAAAATGCCGAGACGCGGGATGCTGCGCTGGCCTTCCTTGACGATGTGGGATTGCGAAGCAGTGCCGATGTGCCCGCTGGATCGCTGTCCTACGGCGCGTGCAAGCGCCTTGAAATCGCCCGCGCACTGGCCTCCGAACCCCGCGTGCTGCTGCTCGATGAACCCGCAGCGGGCTGCAACGCGGTTGAGACCGAAGAAATCGAGGAGCTTATCCGCCGCGTCGCCGCCAAGGGCATCGCGGTTGTTCTTGTCGAGCACGACATGAAGCTCGTGATGAAGATTTCAAACCACATTCTCGTCCTGAACCGTGGCAAACCAATCGCGGAAGGGAAGCCGCAGGAGGTACGTGACAATCCGGCGGTGCTTGAGGCCTATCTCGGCAAACACGGAGCAAGGGAGGCAGCACGTGCTTGAAGTTGCCAATCTCCGCAGCGCCTATGGCCGGATCGAAGTGTTGCACGGCGTGAATCTTGCCGTGCGGGCCGGGGAGGTGGTCGCGCTGATTGGCTCCAACGGCGCGGGGAAGACGACGCTGCTCCGAGCGCTGTCGGGCGTTCAGCCGGTCACCGCGGGCGAGATCCGTTTTCTGGGAGAGCGTATCGATCGTCTCAAACCGCATCGGCGGGTCGAGCGCGGCATGACGCAGTCGCCCGAAGGCCGCCAGATTTTCGGACCGCTGACCGTAGAGGACAATCTCCGCCTGGGCGCTTACATGCGCCGGGACAAGGACATCGAAAGCGACCGCGACCGCGTGTTCGGCATGTTTCCGATCCTCGCCGAAAAGCGCCGTCAGCTCGCAGGCGGATTGTCCGGCGGTCAGCAGCAGATGCTGGCCATCGGCCGCGCCTTGATGGGCAAACCGAAGCTGCTGCTGCTGGATGAACCATCGCTCGGTCTGTCGCCGACGCTTGTGGATCAGATCCTCGCTGCGATCGTGTCACTCCGGAAAGAGGGCGTGACCGTTCTGCTTGTTGAGCAGAATGCCAGCGCTGCGCTTGAGATCGCTGACCGCGGCTATGTGCTGGAGACCGGCAAAGTCGCGCTGGAAGGTGACGGCGCGACGCTGCTGTCGGACCCGAAGGTGAAGGCCGCGTATCTCGGTGCCGCCTGAGCCAGTATTAGCCACGCAATGGTTCGACTCCGGTTTGCGTTGGGGCTGATGTTGTCTCCAGCTCAGCAGCCGCTGGCTTACGTCCAAACAAAACATAGAGTGCCGGCAGGACGAACAGCGTCAGCAGCGTCGCGCTGATAAGACCGCCAATCACGACGGTTGCTATCGGCCTTTGCACTTCCGCGCCGGTCCCGGTGGCCAGCGCCATCGGCACAAAGCCGAGCGACGCCACCAGCGCCGTCATGGCGACGGGCCGCAAGCGGGTGAGGGCGCCCTCGAAGATCGCTTCGGCTTTCTCCTGCCCCTTGGCCATCAATTGCTTGATGTGACCAAGCATCACCAGCCCGTTGAGGACGGCAACGCCCGACAGGGCAATGAAACCGACCGCCGCGGAGACCGAGAACGGAATCCCCCGCAGCCAAAGGGCAACAACACCGCCTGTCAGGGCGAGGGGGACAGCGCTGAAGACGATGAGAGCGTCCCGCGCTGTTCCGAGCGCACCCATCAGCAGCAGGAAGATCAGGACGAAGCATCCCGGCACGACGAACGAGAGCCGCTGGCGTGCGGCTGCAAGATTTTCGAATTGGCCGCCCCAGGACAGCCAGTAGCCGGGCGGCAACGCCACCTGAGTCTCGATTTGTGCCCGGGCGTCGTTCACGACCGCGGCAATATCGCGGTCCCGCACGTTGGCGGTGATGACGACCCGCCGCTTGCCGTTTTCGCGGCTGATCTGGTTCGGGCCTTCGCTGATCCTGAACGTCGCGAGTTGGCCCAGAGGGACAGTCGATGGAGTGAGGCCCGTCGGCGGGAGCGACACCGGCAGGTTCTTCAGTGCATCGAGATCGCCGCGGATGTATTCCGGCAGGCGGACCACGATCTCAAAGCTCCGGTCGCCTTCAAACAGAGCTCCGGCGCTTTGTCCGCCGATGGCCGTGCCGATCACATCCTGAACGGCGGTGAGACTGAGACCGCGCCGGGCGATCTCTGCCTTGTTGACGCTGATATCCAGCACGGAGAGGCCGCCGGCTTGCTCAACCTTGATATCGGTAGCGCCCCTGGTTTTCTGCAGGATGCTTGCGATCTGCCCCGCGCTGCGCAGCAGCGGCTCGAACTCATCGCCAAACACCTTGATCGCCAGATCGCCGCGCACCCCCGCCAGCAATTCGTTGAACCGCATCTGGATCGGCTGGGTGAATTCGTAGTTATTGCCGGGCAGTTCGCGCACCGCATCCTCGATCTGGTCAAGCAGAGCAGCCTTGCTCAGCGAGGGATCGGGCCACTGCTCCTTCGGCTTGAAGATGATGAAAGTATCGGACGCGTTGGGCGGCATTGGATCGGAGGCAATCTCGGCCGTTCCGGTTTTTGAGAAGACGTGAGACACCTGCGGAAACCGGCTGATCACCTTCTCGACGTCGAACTGCATTATCTGCGATTGCGTGAGGCTGGTGCTGGGAATGCGCAGCGCATGCATCGCGAGGTTCTTTTCATCCAGGATCGGGATGAATTCCTGACCGAGGCGGAAAAACAACAGCAGCGCGCCCAGAAACAGAATTACGCCGGTCGCGATGGCGGCGAGGGGCCGGTTGATGGTGCGTTTCAGGAGCGGCGCGTAGGAGGACTTGAGGCGGCGCACTGCAAGGTTATCGGCTTCCTTCACCCGGCCTGTAACAGCGATGGCGATGAGTGCCGGAACGAACGTGAGGGAAAGAACGAAAGCTGACACGAGCGCAAGGATGACGGTCAGCGCCATCGGCTCGAACATCTTTCCTTCGACTCCACTGAACGTGAGCAGCGGAACATAGACCAGGATGATGATCGCCTGGCCGTAGACCGTAGGTCCGATCATTTCCCCTGCCGCGGCTTTCACCGTCGCGAGGCGCTTGGACAGCGTCAGTGTCCGGCCGGTTTCGGTTTGCTTTTCCGCCAGATGCCGCAGCGTATTTTCGGTGATGATGACTGCGCCGTCGACGATCAGGCCGAAATCGAGGGCGCCGAGGCTCATCAGGTTGGCGCTGATCCGGCCCTGCAGCATTCCGGTCGCGGTCATCAGCATGGCAAGCGGGATCACCAGCGCAGCGATCAGCGCGGCGCGGAAGTTGCCGAGAAGCAGGAACAGCACGGCGATAACAAGCAGGGCGCCTTCGCCGAGGTTCTTCGCGACCGTGGTGACGGTTGCATCGACCAGCTGGGTCCGGTTCAGCACGGTCTCGACGGTCACGCCAGCCGGGAGGCTACGGCGGATATCCTGCATTCTTGCGTCGACTGCGGCGGCGACGGTCCGGCTGTTGCTGCCGATCAGCATCAGCGCAGTTCCGATCACGGCTTCGTTTCCGTTGCGGCTGGCGCTGCCGGTCCGGATTTCGCCGCCGATTGCGACCTGGGCGACGTCGCGGACCTTCACCGGCACTGCGCCGCGTGTGATGATCGTTACATCGCCGATATCTGCAAGGCTCTCCAGACGGCCGCCGGCGCGGACCGCAATTCCTTCGCCGTTGCGATCGATGGTACTGGCGCCGCGGCTGATGTTGTTGGCTTCGATGGCGCGAACGACATCGCCGAACGAAAGCCCGAGCGAAATCAGCTTCGCGGGATCTGGCTTCACCTGATACTGCTTGATGTATCCGCCGATGGCGTCGACACCGGCGACGCCCGGAACGCTTCGGATCTGCGGCCGGATGATCCAGTCCTGTACCGTGCGCAGATATGCGCCGCGTTCGACATCGGTTTTGAGACGCTCGCCTTCCGCCGTCAGGAACGAGCCGTCGTTCTGCCAGCCGGTCTTGCCGCTGCTGCCGGCATTTGGCGCGAGGGAAACCGTCCACATGTAGATTTCGCCGAGGCCGGTCGAGATCGGGCCCATCTTTGGATCGGCGCCGGGCGGCAGGCTCGCTCGTAGTTCGATCAGCCGCTCGTTGATCTGCTGCCGGGCGAAGTAGATGTCGGTTTTCTCACGGAAGATCGCGGTGACCTGTGAAAAGCCGTTACGCGACAGGGAACGGGTGCTTTCCAGCCCGGCAATCCCGGCCAGCGCGGTCTCGATCCGGAATGTGACCTGCTTTTCGATTTCCACCGGCGAAAGCGCGGGAGCGGTCGTGTTGATCTGCACCTGCTTGTTGGTGATGTCCGGCACGGCATCGACGGGCAAATGCAGCAGCGACCAGGCACCCCATGCAACAAAGCTGATGCTGATAAGGACGACGATCCAGCGATGCCGGATGGACAGACCGAGAATGCGACTGATCATGTGTGCGGTCCGGCCTAATGCGCGTGCGAAGCTTCGCCGCGGCCGAGATCGGCCTTCAGGACGAAGGTGTTGGAGGTGGCGATGGGGTCTCGGGCGGCGAGGCCGGACGTCACTTCGAACGAACGGCTGTCTTCCCGCCCTATGACGATCTTGCGTGGCTCGAAGCCGGTTGATGTGCGGACAAACACGGCGCTCTGGCCGTCCACGCTCTGTACAGCGGTTTTCGGCACCACCACGTCGGCCTTCACCTGCTGAAACGGAATTTCCGCGGTCACAAACATCCCCGGCCGCAGGACGTGCGCAGGGTTATCGACCGACGCCACCACGCGCGCCAGACGCGTGTCCTTGTCCAGCAGCGGGCTCACGAACATGATGTTCGCGGGCAAAGGATCAGTCTCAGGGCCGATCCCGATGGTGATTTTCTGGCCCTCGCTGACTGCCGCAAGATCGGCGGATGCAAGTGCAAGCTCGGCCCACACCACGCTCGAATCCACGATCACAAACAGTTCGCTTTCCTGGCCTTCACGGCCGACCAGAGATCCGAGGTCGACGCGGCGTTCGGCGATCCGGCCGCTCATCGGTGCGCGCAGTTCCTGCAGTCTGAGGTTTTCGACAGGCTGCTGGGGCAACGCCGCGATCTGGTCACTGGTCAGACCCAGCGCGAACAGCTTCTGGCGGGCAACGTCGTACCTGATCCGGACATCCTCAAACGCGGTCTTCGCGCGCAGGAAGTCGTTTTCGCTGCTGACCTTGGACTCGAACAGGCTCTTCGAGCGAGTGAACAGGGTGTCCTGAAGGTCGAAGGCAACGCGCGCCGCAAGGTATTGGCTCTTGGCGTCGGCCACCTCCCGGCTTTCGATGATGGCGAGAACATCGCCCTCGCGCACGGTGTCACCGAGCCGCTTGCGCACCTCGGCGACGGTGCCGAGCAATCGGACCGCGACCTTGGCGATGCGGTCGCCGCTCGGCACGATCGCACCCGGCACGACGATGCGCTTGCTCAGGAGTCCGCTGCGCGCTTCCTGAACACCAAAGTTTCCCGCTGCGACCTGACGCTCGGTGAGCTTTATACCGGCATCGTCGTGTTCGACGGCCTGTTCCTGAGCAGCCGGTTTCTCCGGCTTCTCGTGTGCGTAGGTCAGCGCCGGGCAAAGCGCCGCGATCACGCATGTCGCGCTTGCCGCAGCAAGTAGTTTCAGACTGGTCATTGGTATGTTCCCGCGCACGATTGACTCGTGCCGTCGTCATTTCCGAGAAATGATGTGAGCAGGCCGTCGCGCAGCTATGAGGCTGCGGTCATGCCGAACGGGCCTTGGTGGCCGCGTTGGTGCTCAGGCGCGGGGTGGTTTGAAAAGGGGCAGGCCAGCGAGGGACGCCAGCATTTGTTCCTGGCCGGCAGGCGGTGCCTGATGGTCTATGTCAGACGGAAGCAGCACGGCAAAGGCGGGTTGCGCCGTTACATGGCTCAGGCAATGGCCGCAGTGAGCGGGCAATTTGTGGTCCGGCCCATCGGTCGGGGTCGTGCCGTCGAAATCCATCGCGAGGACGGTTGCATTCGAACCGGCAATCGCAAGGTCACCTGCGCTCAATTCGCCCGTGCAATGAAACAATGACGCGAGCAGGCCCAATACGAGCGCAACAACAAGGGAAAGACGGCGCCGCTGTCCGCTGTTGAATCCTGCGTCGATGCTGGCACCGCTTGTCATGTCGTATCAGTAGATTCTCTGTCGGGCCTTTTCAAGGCCGGTTAAATGGCGCTTTCCGGGGCGAGTGTGCATGCCGTGACCGCGCTGGTCACGATCTGGATCGTGGTGTGCTGGATACCGAAGGTCTCTTTCAGATGGGCTGAGGCCTGAATCAGAAAAGCATCGCCCGGATATCCCGAGGGCATCACCAGATGACAGGTCAATGCAGACTCGGTCGTGCTCATCGGCCAGATGTGCAGGTCGCAAACCTCGGTCACGCCCGGACGCTGTTCGAGGTACTGACGAACCGCGAGGGGATCGATCCCTGACGGGACTGCGCCGAGTGACATTGCCGTGCTGTCGCGCAGCAGGCCCCACGTGCCCCAGATGATGACGGCAACGATCGCAAGGCTCGTTACCGCGTCGATCCACTGCCAGCCCGTGATCATGATGATCAGTGCAGCGACGACAACGCCGGCCGATACGGCGGCGTCTGCGGCCATGTGCAGATAGGCGCCTTGAATATTCAGATCGCTCTTGCGGCCGGAGGCGAACAGCAGAGCGGTAAATCCGTTGATGCCGATTCCGATGGCCGCGACAATCATCACGGTCATCTCGGCCACGGGTTCGGGATTGAACAGGCGCAACACGGCCTGCCAGCCGATCGCGCCGACGGCGATCAGCAGGAAGACGGCATTGAACAGCGCCGCCAGGATCGACGACCCGCGCAGGCCGTAAGTGTAACGCTCTGAGGGCGGCCGCTTGGAGAGAATGACCGCGATCCAGGCGACGATCAGCCCCAGTACATCGGACAGGTTATGTCCGGCGTCGGCGATCAGTGCCGTCGAGTTGCTGGCGTAGCCGTAGACCGCTTCGACGATAATGAAGATGGTGTTGAGCGTAATTCCGATCGCAAAGGCCGGTCCGAAATTCGCGGGCGCGTGGACGTGCCCGCCATGCCCATGACCACGTCCGTGGTCATGCCCCTGATGCTGATGATCAGCATGGTCGTGCGCGGCATCGTGCGAATGCGTCATGCGGTTCTCATACAGGCTGAACCTTGAAAGGTTCAGTTGCTGCATGCGATATGCGTCATCCGGAAACCGGATACTATCACATTCGAGAAATTATAAGGTGGCTCTCAGCCGTTATTGAAAAGGCCGCACACCGGCGACGGAGCGGGATCGCGCGACCGTGGCCGTGATATTCTCGGCAAGCAGGCGGGCGAGGCAGGAATAGCCCCAATCGTTCATATGCAGGCCGTCGGCGGAAATGAACCGGTCGAACGCAATGGCCTGATCTTCATGCCAGTGGCGCATCGCCACGAAACGCCTGAACACCGGAACGTGCGTCTGCTTGGCGACATACGCGATAAGTCCGACCATCTCGCTGACGGCGGGCTTTGCATTCACGCGCGGCGCAAACTGCGGATCGATCAGCAGCACATCTGCGCCGGTTTTCTTGATCCGGGTAATGCCGGCCTGCAACAGATTGCCCGTCTCGGGGATGTTGCCGTCACGAAGAACGGTATTGGTGCCGAGTTGCCAGATCACAAGATCCGGCTTGGGTGCGAGGACCGCATCCATCCGCCCCATCATCGAGGCGGTGTCCTCGCCATTGACGCCCTGATTGATGACGGTGATGGGCGTATCCGGAAACCGTTGACGCAGTTCGCGCTCGAGACGGCTCGGATAGGAAAACGCGGCTGAACTTGCGCCCGCGCCACCGGTCGATGACGAGCCGACGGCGATAATGGTCACAGGCTCATGGGCATCCAGCTTCTTCGCCAGGCGGGCGATGGGCGCGTCGAGCTGTGCAAGCGATTTGGACTGCACACAGGGCTGGGTCTTGAAGACGCTGTTGAGATCGTCGGAGATGGGCACGCTGGCGCCAGTCGTCGCCTGTTCGGCATGAGATGCGACAGGGGACACCGCAAGAGCAGACAGGCCAAGCGCAAACGCGCTGACCATCGCCGCGATTGTTGAGGCGGTTTTACGACCGTGAATAAGGCGAGGCATCAATGACAGACCCTGGCGTGGCGGCCATCCGAGGGCCTGCATCGCTTAAGACCTAGCGAAAATTACCGTCATATTCAATGCACCGTTCGCAGGGAGGGAACTCATGCTTAATTGAAATCTCTCGCGAAATTGGTCTTTGGGCGCGATTTCTGCTTGCTGCGTTGCACAAATGCGTGAGCGCGTGAAGAACGCGCTGGGCGGGCGGATCAGACGACCCTGCTGAGCAACGCGCTCACCCCATTCCAGATGATCTGGATGCCGATGCAGAGCAGGATGAAAGCTGAAAGCCGCATCACGACGTTCGTGCCGCGCGTGCCCAGAAACATGATGATGCGATCGGCAAACCGGTAGCAAACAAAGATCGTGAGAGCGATGGCGGCAAGGCCTGCCACCGCAGCGCCGCCGAGGATCGCCAGTTGGGTGAAATCCGCCGTCGGTGTCGGACGCTGACTCCCGAGCGTGACCGCAACGGAGATCGATCCGGGGCCGACCGTCAGCGGCATGGTCAGCGGATAGAACGCGTCGATCGCGGGACCCGTGTCGACCTTTGCGCGATCCGGATCGGCATCTTCCGGCGCATGCAGCATCTGCCAGCCGAACGCCGCCACCACCAGCCCGCCGGCGATACGGACCACGGGCAGGGTGATCCCGAAGAACTCGAGAACATGCGATCCTATGAACAGCGACCCGAGCAGAAGAAAGAAACTGTTTCGCGCGACGTTCAGCGCAAGGACGCTGCGTTCGGCCGTGGTCCGCCCGCGCGTCATGCGCAGGAACAGGGGAGCGCTGCCGACGGGATTGACGATCGGAAAAAGCGCGGCATAAACCAGCAGGAATGCGTTGACGACGTTTTGCAAGATGCCCGTCCTGACAGTACCCGGTCAGCGATTTCGAACAGAGATCGCGGATTCTTGCAACTCAAGACGTCGCTTGGCTGGGGACCGGACGGGCAGGATTGCTCATGAAATGCTCGTCTCGGGTAGCCGGCCTTGCTACCGTCTTGCGAGAATTAACAACGGCCGAGTCATGCGCAAACAGATCCTGATTTTTATGACGATTATGGCAGGGAGTCTGTCGTCAGCGGTCTATGCTGAGCCGGTCCCGATCGCCTGTACGATCCTGCCGGGAGAGCAGTCGGCCAGCGTGTTGCTGACCAACCCGTTCAACTACACCGCGTCGTGCCAGGCGAACTGCAAATTCTCGACGGCCGTCTATGACGACAACCCGCAGATCATTTGCGCAAAGCCAGTGCCTGCCGGCAAGCAAATCGAGATGTGTATTCTGAAAGCTGCGGGCAACAAGCTCGTCAAGCTTGTCGAGGCGACGGGCGATTGCAGAAAGCCCTGAACCGCAGGCGCGGACCCAAAGAGTCCGTGACGTGAAAGCCCTGCTTTGCGCAGGGACTTTCTGTCGAAGTCAGATCAGTCTATCTGCCGAAGAAAAGCCAGAGCAGGATGATCACAGGGATTGGCACGCCCAGCAGCCACAACAAGATTCCGCGTCCCATTTTTTCCTCCATGCATTAATCAATGTCATGGAGAACGTGACTGCGATGCTCTTGTTCCGAAAATAAACCAGTGCCTACCAATGCCCGGTGTTGGGCATTGAAGTCCACGGCTCCTTTGGCGCGAGGGCGTCGCCCTTCTGCAAAAGCTCGATGGAGTGAAGATCGGGTGAGCGAATGAAGGCCATCTGACCGTCACGCGGGGGACGATTGATGGTAATGCCGAGTTTCATCAGCCGCTCGCAGGTCGCGTAGATGTCGTCGACTTCATAGGCGAGATGGCCGAAATAGCGATCCTCGCCGTAGGTCTCCTCGTCCCAGTTGTAGGTCAGTTCGACAAGCGGCGCGCCGCGTCCCTTGACCTGCTTCAGCAGGTTCTCGTCTTCGCTCGCGCACAGGAAGACCAGCGTAAATCGGCCTTTTTCGCTTTCCGTCCGGCGGACTTCCTTGAGGCCCAGCGCGTCTCTGTAGAACTTGAGAGCGACATCGAGATTGCGGACGCGCAGCATGGTGTGCAGATAACGCATGTTTCCTATCCTTCTTCGGGCATCGCCAGAGTCGTTTAAATCGCGACGATCAGATAGCAGCAAAACGGGCTGGAGGGCAGGTGTTGTTGCGGGAACCTTTTTGCCGCGTCGCCGTTATCTCTCGGAATTGATCGGAAGAGGGAGGCGTTCTTGGAAGAAGTGGTCGATCGGATTATCCATACGTTCGGTATGATGCGTAACCTCGACGAAGAAGAATTGAAGGAAGCCCGCGAAAGCGTCGACAGCTATATTGAAACGCTTTCTTCTGCCGGAGAGACCGATCCGCAGCGTCTGACGGTGTGTGGTCTGACATTTCTCCGCAATCGCCATGAAGAACCATCTGCAAAATTTACCGGCTGCTGAGTGCTGACACCTCGCTGCGGTATGACAGTGGATAAGAAACCGCGTCATCTGGCGAGGTGCAGACCTTCTTGGTACCTCCGTGAGTCAATCAATCGGGGAAGACCATGCAAAAGGTAGATTTGGATTCGATGTCGATCGACGATCTGGCGGCGCTGCGCGATCAGGCGAGCGAAAAGCTCGCCGACAAGATCGCGGTGCGCCAGCGTGAACTCGCTGCAGAGATGGAAAAGCTCGCTGCCCTGGGCAAGACCGCCAAGGCCGGCGCGCCCAAAAAGGATATGCGGGAAATCAAGGAAGCCCTGAAGCCTCAGGAAGCTTCCAGGCCTCAGGAAGCTTCCAGGCCGCAGGAAGCACCGAAGCCGCAGGCGCCGAAGGCGGACAAGGCAGCCTGAATTTCGCGATAGTTTGAAAAGGAATGGGGGCTTCGCGCCCCCATTTTTGTTGGGTTATACTGATACGATGATTGCATCCGATCTTCGCAGTGGAATCGACATGCTCGGCGACATGATCGCCGAAGCCCGGACGATTGTGCCGTTCACCGGCGCGGGTATCTCCACCGAAAGCGGCATTCCCGATTTCCGCTCGCCGGGCGGGCTTTGGACACGCAATCGTCCGATCCCGTTCGGCGAGTTCGTTGCCAGCCAGGACGCAAGGGACGAGGCCTGGCGCCGCCGATTCGCGATGGAGCCGAGCTTCGCTGCGGCCAAGCCCAGCCGCGGGCACCGTGCGCTGGCGTCGCTGTACAAGGCCGGAAAGGTTCCGGCGATCGTTACGCAGAACATCGATAACCTGCATCAGGTGTCGGGATTTTCCGCCGAGCATGTCGTCGAGCTGCATGGCAACACCACCTACGCGCGCTGCATCGGATGTGGACAGCGGTTCGAGATTCCCTGGGTCAAGGAACGTTTCGAGGAAGAAGGCATTGCGCCTTCATGCACGACGTGCGGTGAGCCCGTGAAATCGGCGACGATTTCGTTCGGCCAGTCGATGCCGGAAGATGAAATGCGCCGCGCGACGGAACTGGCGCAGCATTGCGACCTGTTCCTTGCAATCGGATCGTCGCTGGTGGTGTGGCCTGCCGCCGGTTTCCCGCTGATGGCCCGCAATTGCGGGGCCAAACTCGTGATCATCAACAACGAGCCGACGGATCAGGATGACGTTGCCGATCTGGTGATCCGTCACGATATCGGCGAGACCCTTGGGCCGTTCGTCGGCCATTGACCCCATCAGTGATTCGCTGCCCTTCAAGGCTGTTCATAGGTCACTGCTGATTTGTTTTTTGTCTTTCAGCCCTGTTCCGGAGTGTTATCGTTAAATCAAGGATTCGCCTTGGTTCATTTTGATTCGTCACGATGGGGTAACGCGAAACGTCCTTGCATATCGTACTTGGTCATGTCGTTGACTGACCTAAGATTTGTTTGAGGTCCGGGGGTCATGGGTTCGGACGGATTTGAGTCCAAGAAGGCAGGCGGTCAACCGATCGGGACGGGGCCCGACAGGTTTGCTCCCAGCGAGCTGGCTGCCTCAGCCGAGCGGAATTTCGCCGCCGACTCCTTCGCGGCTGCGGATGGCGCGGCCGTCAATCTCGTCGAGATTTCCGGCGTCATCAAATGGTTCGATGCCTCGAAGGGCTACGGCTTCATCGTTCCCGATAACGGCTGGCCCGACGTGCTGCTGCACGTCACCGTCCTGCGCCGCGACGGCTATCAGACCGCCTATGAAGGCGCGCGTCTTGTCGTCGAATGCGTGCAGCGTCAGAAGGGTTATCAGGCCTTCCGCATCGTCTCGATGGACGAGTCGACCGCCATCCATCCGGCGCAGATGCTCCCGGCGCGGACACACGTCAGCGTCACTCCGACCAGCGGGCTGGAGCGGGCGCAGGTCAAATGGTTCAACCGGCTTCGGGGCTTCGGCTTCCTGACCTGCGGCGAAGGGACGCCGGATATCTTCGTGCATATGGAAACGCTGCGCCGCTACGGGATGACCGAACTGCGCCCCGGCCAGTATGTGCTGGTCAGGTTCGGGCCTGGTTCCAAGGGCATGATGGCGGCTGAGATCCAGCCGGAAACCGGCGCACCCGGACTGTCGTCGCACTGAGCTGACGCAACCACATCCGCGTGATCTTCCAGTGAGGCCAGACCTGTGTCTGGCCTTTGCCATGTTTGGCGGGCTAGGGTACCTGCACATCTGGTTCTGGATACTGCCGCGCATGCTGTTCGTTCGTTCGCCGAAACTCCCCCACATCAAGCTGAATATCCGGGCGGTCATCGCCGCAGCCGTGACATGGTTTGCCCTCGCGGCCGCCACTGCGTCCGCCGCCGAAATGCAGCCGCTGGAGATCGTCACCAAGTCGGGCGTGCACGTGTTCACCGTCGAAATGGCCAAGACCGAGCAGGAGCGCGCCACGGGGCTGATGTATCGCAAGGAGTTGCCCGAGGGGCGGGGAATGCTGTTCGACTTTTCCCCTGAACAGCCGGTCTCGATGTGGATGAAGAACACCTTCATTCCGCTCGATATGATCTTCATCCGCAGCGACGGCCGGATTCTGCGGATCGCCGAGAATACCGAACCGCATTCCGAGAAGATTATTTCGTCCGGAGGGCTGGCGAAGGGCGTGCTGGAGGTGATCGGAGGGACAGCCCGGAAATACGGAATTCAGCCCGGCGACCGTGTGGCGCATCCGTTGTTCGGAACCCGCTGAGGCTAGGCTGTCGGCGCGAAATCGCGCGACCAAGAAGCGTAATAAAATCAATTTGTTATTTGGTCGGGGCAGGAGGATTCGAACCTCCGACCTGCGGTACCCAAAACCGCCGCGCTACCAGGCTACGCTATACCCCGAGAGGGCAGTCGATACACGCTTCGCATGGCTCCAGCAAGGCAGAACGGCATTTCGCGGGCGGTTAAACCGCCCCCGGCCAATTTGCCCGCCGTATGGTCAAATCAGGCCCCCGGTGCTGCCGAAGTCTGGACCCCAGGCGCTTTCGCAGGTGCCGACCGCGCCGATGGCTTGTCCTGTTTCTTTGACCAGCTTCCGTAGTAGGCGACGGCGGTCAGGATCGCGACACCCACGATGCTGACGCCGAGTTGCGCCCAGACCGTGCCCCAGCTCAGCATCAGCACGAAGTGCCCAACAAAGGAGAGGAAGATGCCGACGCAGAACACCTGCAGCGATTGCTGGCCGCACTTGATCACCGGCTCGGCCCATTTCGTCTCGAGCGGCCCCCAGTTTTTCGGAATAAAGCGCGTGATAAAGAACGCGATGACCACGAAATGGATGACGCGATACGGCGCCAGGAACGTCTTGTCGTTCGGATTGAAGGCGTCATAGAGCCACTTCGGAAACAGCGCGCCGAAGGATTCGAAGCGCCCGGCCATCGTCATGATCAGTGCAAAGATCAGATAGAGGGTCCCGGCGATCAGCAGCCATTGCGACTTGATCACCGAGCGGGATTCGTTGGCCCCGCCCAGTGCGAACCATGCGCCGAAGACGAACAGCAGTTGCCAGGTATACGGATTGAAGTACCACGAGCCGACCGGATAAGCCGAGAAATTCCAGCCGAACTGGCGTGCCGCGAAATACAACACCAGCGAAGCGATCATCACCAGGTCGGGCTTGCGCAGCATCAGCCACAGCACCGGCGGGAAGAAGCCCATCAGGATGATGTAGAGCGGCAGCACGTCCAGATTGACCGGCTTGAACCGCAGGATCAGACCCTGCGTCAGCGTCTGGATCGGATTTTCGACCAGACCGGCGACGTTGAACTCGTTGAGGATGTCCGGATCGGCGTAACGCAGCGCGACCCAGCCGATTGCCGCGATATAGATCACGAACAGAATGACGTGCGCGACGTAGAGTTGCCAGACGCGTTTCCACAGCCGGGTCGAGCCGACGATAAAGCCGCGATCGAGCATCATCTTCGCGTACACGAACGACGCCGTGTAGCCCGATATGAAGACGAACAAGTCGGCGGCGTCGCTGAACCCGTAATTGCGCGGGGTCGCCCAGTTGATGACGTTGTTCGGAATGTGGTCGAGAAAGATCCACCAGTTGGCGATGCCGCGGAAGAAATCGAGCCGGAGGTCGCGGCCCTTCTCGGGGAGTGTTGCCTGGATTTCCATGAGTACCGTTTCGTGATGCGATAGAACCAAATAACGCCAGCGGAACGCCTACCCGGACCCAAGCGGTCCGACATTGTCACCGCGTTTCGGACCGACTATACCAGAACCCGCCGAAAAAAGTCTTGTTCTGGGCAGTCATGCTCAGGATCTTGATGTTGGCCGGCATCCGAATCTCATGCTTTTTACCTATCCGATGCCACTAGTGATCAGGCGCAGGGACCCGTTAGCTCCATGACAGCAAGAATCTTCAAACCTGCTAAAAATGCGATGCAGTCCGGGTTTGCCAAGACCAAGGCATGGCAACTGGACTATGAGCCCGAGCAGCCGCGCGTGGTCGAGCCGCTGATGGGCTGGACGAGCTCCGGGGACATGAAGCAGCAGGTGACGCTGCATTTCCACACCAAGGAAGAGGCCGTCGCCTATTGCGAGCGGGAAGGCATTCCCTATCAGGTGCTGGAGCCGAAGGAATTGCAGCCGCGCGTGAAGGCCTACGCGGACAATTTCGCGTTCCGCCGCGTCGAGCCCTGGACGCATTAAATCTCGGCAAACTGTGAGCGCTTCAGCGGACCTTTGACCGCACGCGTCGGCTTGGGAATCGCCTGATCCGGCCCTCCGAAATTGCCCCGGCAAATGTCGGGGACATGACATTTCCTGATGTCGCTTTGCCTTATTGAGGGCGCCTGACCTCTGCAAGTACTCCGCGAAAGTTGTGGTTGCATTCAGCCGCCAAGCAGTGACACCTTGCGGGTCGAAGCCGTCCGGAATGGACGGAAGCAAGCAAGATCAAAACGTTACGCGGCGGGAAACAAATGGCACTTCGTTCCGGACTCGATCCCAAATCGTCCGATTTCACCCGCAATGCGGAAGTCATGCGCACTCTGGTCGCGGACCTTCGGGACAAGCTCTCGCAAGTTGCGGGCGGTGGCGGGGAGGCTTCGCGCGCCAAGCATACCGCGCGCGGCAAGATGCTGGCGCGTGACCGCGTCGACCTCCTGATCGATCCGGGCACGGCGTTCCTCGAATTCTCGCCGATGGCCGCCTACGGCCTCTATGGCGGCGGTGTGCATTCGGCCAGCATCGTGACCGGCATTGGCCGGGTCTCGGGCCGTGAATGCGTGATCGTCGCCAACGATGCGACCATCAGCGGCGGCACTTATTATCCGATGACCGTGAAAAAGCATCTGCGCGCGCAGGACATCGCGCGCCAGAACAATCTGCCGTGCATCTACATGGTCGATTCCGGCGGCGCGTTCTTGCCGCAGCAGGACGAGATATTCCCCGACGAGAAGCACTTCGGCCGGATCTTCTACAATCAGGCCAACATGTCCGCGCAGGGCATTCCGCAGATCGCCATTGTGATGGGATCGTGCACCGCCGGCGGCGCTTACGTTCCTGCGATGTCGGACGAGAGCATCATCGTGCGCAATCAGGGCACGATCTTCCTTGGAGGTCCTCCGCTGGTGAAGGCCGCGACCGGCGAGGTCGTCACGGCGGAAGAACTCGGCGGCGCTGACGTTCACAGCCGCCACTCCGGTGTGACCGACCACTATGCGCAGAACGACAGCCATGCCATCGGCATCGCACGCCGCATCGTCGGCAATCTCAATCCGGCGAAATCCTCAGCAGCTGGCCTGCGCGAACCGCGCGAGCCATTGTTCGAGCGCGAGGATATTTACGGTGTCGTTCCCGCGGATGCCCGCAAGCCGTTCGACGTGCGCGAGATCATCGCGCGGATCGTCGATGGTTCGGAGTTCGAGGAATTCAAGAAACTCTACGGCACCACGCTGGTGTGCGGCTTCGCTCACATCTGGGGCTATCCGGTCGGCATCATCGCCAACAACGGCATTCTGTTCAGCGAGAGTTCGCTGAAGGGTGCGCATTTCATCGAACTGTGCTGCCAGCGCGGCATCCCGCTGCTGTTCCTGCAGAACATCACCGGCTTCATGGTCGGCAAGAAATACGAGGCGGGCGGTATCGCCCGCGACGGCGCGAAGCTTGTAACTGCCGTCGCAACCGCCTCGGTGCCGAAGTTCACCGTGGTGATCGGTGGCTCTTACGGCGCGGGCAACTACGGCATGTGCGGCCGCGCTTATAGCCCACGTTTCCTTTGGATGTGGCCGAATGCCCGCATCTCGGTGATGGGCGGCGAGCAGGCGTCGATGGTGCTGAGCCAGCTCCGGCGCGATAACATCGAGGCCAAGGGCGGCTCATGGTCGGCCAAGGAAGAAGATGCGTTCCGTGCGCCGATCCGCGAACAGTACGAAACGCAGGGCCATCCGTATTACGCCACGGCGCGGCTGTGGGACGACGGCGTGATCGATCCTGCCGATACGCGGCTTGTACTCGGGCTCGGACTGTCCGCCGCCGCCAACGCTCCGATCGAGCCGCCGAAGTTCGGCGTGTTCAGAATGTGATGCGGGGCGCAAAACAATGACCGATCTTGTCCGCATCGAGCGCGATCAGGACGTGGCACGCGTCACGCTGAATCGTCCCGAACTGAACAATGCCCTCAATCGAACCCTGATCGAGGCGCTGCGCACTGCGTTTGAGAGCATCGCTTCCGATCGCTCGATTGCGACGATGGTGCTCGCAGGCGAGGGCAAGAGCCTTTGCGCCGGTGCCGATATCAGCGCGATGCGCGAGGCCGGCACCTATACGCGCGAAGAAAATATCGCGGACGCCATGCCGCTGGTGCGAATGTTGTCCGCGCTCGACAGGATGCCCCAGACCACCATCGGCCGGGTGCAGGGACCGATCTATGGCGGCGGCGTCGGCGTTGTGTCCGCTTGCGACATTGCCGTCGGGACGTCGAGCGCAACATTCTGCCTGTCCGAGGTTCGTCTCGGGATCGTGCCGGGCATGATCAGTCCTTATGTGCTGCGCGCCATCGGCGAACGCACCGCGCGGCGTTATTTCCAGACCGCCGAAGTATTCGATGCGAAGGAAGCAATGCGGATCGGCCTCCTGCATGAGGTCGTCGAACCCGACGCGCTGGACGAGCGCATCGGCAAGCTGCTCAAGCAGTTGAAGTCTGCCGCACCCGGCGCGCGCGCCATCGCGAAAAAGCTCGCAGGTGACATCGCGGGCCGCGCTATCGACGACGCGCTGATGAATGAGACGGCGCAGTTGATCGCCGATGTGCGCGCCAAACCCGAGGCTCGTGAGGGCCTTTCGGCATTTCTTGAAAAGCGCAAGGCATCGTGGAGTTGATCTGATGAACGCAAAAACTCCCGCTGCGCTTTACCGCCGCTTCAACACATTGCTGATCGCCAATCGCGGCGAGATCGCCTGCCGTGTGATCCGCACCGCGCGAGCCATGGGACTGCGCACCGTCGCGGTCTATTCGGAAGCCGACGCCGACGCCGTGCATGTCGCCATGGCCGACGATGCCGTGCTGCTCGGCCCGGCACGGGCGCGCGACAGCTATCTGAATGTCGATCGCATTATCGAGGCGGCGAAGAAGACCGGCGCCGAAGCGGTCCATCCGGGTTACGGTTTCCTCTCTGAGAACGCCGACTTCGCGCGCCGCTGTGCCGCCGAGGGCATCGTGTTCGTCGGCCCGACCGCCGAAATGATGGAAGCGATGGGGTCGAAGTCCGGCTCCAAGGCGCTGATGGAAAAGGCGGGCGTGCCGCTGGTGCCCGGCTATCACGGCGAAGCGCAGGACGAGAAAACGCTGTCCGATGCCGCTGCGAAGATCGGTTATCCGGTTCTGGCGAAGGCATCAGCAGGCGGCGGCGGACGCGGCATGCGCATCGTCCGCAGCGCGGATGAACTGGCGTCGGCGATCGTCAGCGCCAAACGCGAAGCGCTGGCGGCCTTCGGCGACGACCGGATGCTGATCGAGAAGTTCGTCCAGAATCCGCGCCATATCGAAGTGCAGATCATTGGCGACAGCCACGGCAATCTGATCTCGCTGTTCGAGCGCGAATGCACCCTGCAGCGCCGCCATCAGAAGGTGATCGAGGAAGCTCCGTCGCCGACGCTGAATGCAGCGCAGCGTGACGCGGTTTGTGCAGCCGCGCGCAAGGCCGCGGGTGCGGTGAACTATGTCGGCGCGGGCACCATCGAGTTCGTCTCCGATGGAAAGGAGACGTTCTTCATTGAAATGAATACGCGCCTTCAGGTGGAGCATCCGGTGACCGAACTGATCACCGGCGTCGATCTGGTCGAACTGCAGTTGCGCGTCGCTTTCGGTGAAAAGCTGCCGCTGGCGCAGGACCAGATCAGGCTGAACGGTCATGCCATTGAGGCGCGCGTCTACGCAGAGAACCCGAACAAGAACTTCATGCCGTCGGTGGGCCGCATCCGCACCTGGAATACGCCGGAGGAAGTCGACGGCCTTCGCATCGATGCGGGCTATGCCGAAGGCAAGACGGTCTCACCGAATTACGACGCGATGCTGGCCAAGGTCATCGCCTGGGCGCCGACGCGAGATCTGGCGATTTCGCGACTCAATCGCGGCCTGCAGGAAACCGACGTCCGCGGCATCGTCACGAACATCCCGTTTCTGTCTGCGCTGATCACGCATCCGGATGTGCGCGCCAACGCCATCGACACCAGCTTCATCGAGCGCGAACTGGCGAAGTTGACCCCGGCGGAAGCCGAACTGACTGATCTCGAACTTGGCGCTGCCGTCGCCGCGATCCTGCAAAGCGAAACGGCTGCCGCAGGGAATGACGTGACCTCGCCATGGCGGGCGGGAGCGGGCTGGGCCGCTGTCGCTGCGCGCCGACGCCGGTTTATGTTCCGGCAGGCGGATGGCACCGAGCGCAAGGTGTCGATGCGTTATGGTCAGGGCCCATCGACGCTGGCCATCGACGGACGGGTCGTCGCCTTCGCAAGTTCTGCATCGCCGCGCGGCGGCATCCATCTTGTGCTCGACGGCGTGAAACATCATGTGACTGGCCTGCTCGACGGCCACGAGGTCTATGTCCGCACCCGTAATGGACGCTTTGAAGTTCACTGGGTCGATCCGTTCGGCACTGAGGATGAGGAGCAGGCGGGTGCCGACCGTGTCGTGGCGCCGCTGCCCGGCACGGTCGTGGCGTTGCTGGTCGAAGAAGGCGCAGAGGTCGAGAAGGGCGCCGCGATCCTGACGCTGGAAGTGATGAAGATGGAGCAGACCCTGCGCGCGCCGTTCGCGGGCACCGTCAAGGCGCTCAAGTGCAAGGTTGGTGACATCGTCGCCGAAGGCGTCGAGCTCGCCGAGATCGAACCGAAGGCATAGACAGGTTTCATGAGCGATCAGGTCCGTATTGTCGAAGTCGGCCCGCGCGACGGGCTGCAAAACGAAAAGACGCCGGTCTCGGCCGAGGCACGGATCGCGTTCATTGAAAATCTGGTCAAGGCGGGGCTTCACACCATCGAGGTCGGCAGCTTCGTGTCGCCCAAAGCCATTCCGCAGATGGTCAATTCGGATCAGGTGCTGCGCGCCGTCGACCACCATCCCGGCCACGAATTCCATGTCCTCGTTCCCAATGAGAAGGGTTACGAGGCTGCGAAGGCGGCAGGTGCCAAGGTGATCGCCGTGTTCGCATCGGCCTCGGAAGGATTTTCCAAAGCCAACATCAACTGCACCGTTGCGGAATCGATCCAGCGCTTTGTCCCGGTGATCGAGCGTGCCAAGGCGGACGGCATCAAGGTGCGTGGCTATGTCTCCTGCGTGCTCGGCTGTCCCTATGACGGCGAAGTCAGCCCTTCGGCGGTTGTCGACGTGACGAAGAAGCTGTGGGATCTCGGCTGCTACGAGGTTTCGCTCGGCGACACCATCGGCGTCGGCACGCCGTCAAAGGCGCGGCAGTTGCTGCGCGCGGTCGCGACAGAAGTGCCGATGAAGAATCTCGGCATGCACTTCCACGACACCTATGGGCAGGCGCTCGCCAATCTCTACGCGGGCCTTGAAGAAGGCGCACGTGTGATCGATTCCGCAGCCGGCGGTCTCGGCGGTTGCCCCTATGCGCCCGGTGCGACGGGTAATGTCGCGACCGAGGATGTGGTCTACATGCTGGAAGGCATGGGCGTTGCGACCGGCGTGGACATGAAGCAGCTCGTGGCCGCGACCAACGACATCGCGCAGGTGCTGGGCAAAAAGCCAGTGAGCCGCGTTGCGTCGGCGCTCAACGCCAAGGCTCGCGGTTAGAAACCGAGGCGGCAAAGCCGCCCCGGTGTGCTCGTTTTATTGATGAACGGTCAGGATCGGATTCATCACAAGGCCGAAGCTGCGCAACTGGCCAAGCAATTCGCGATGACCGAAGGCCTGGCAGCCCGAAGCAAATCCAACCCTCTTCGGCGGCATCTGCAGCAACGAGAACGCGGCATAGGCCTGCAACATGCCGGTTTGCTTGTAGTTGCAGTTTCCGTGGATCACGCAATGCGCGCGGCCTAGCGGACCGGATGCGTAAACGGAATCGATCGAGGTGTTGATGCGCGGATTTTCGCGCGGCGGCATGCTGGCTTGCAGGCTCCCAGCGATTTCGGCCAGCGCCTTCTCCTGCTCGGCGGGCGGCAAAGGCTTGATCTTTTCCTTCACCATTTGCGTCGTTTGCACGACGCCTTCCATCACCGGACGGGCAAGAACGCCGCCGAGCACACGGCAGTTCGAGACACGCGGATCGTTCTTGAACCAGACCGGATGCGCGGTGCCTCCCCAAGGTACCGCGATCGCCGTCTCGTGCTGGCCGGGCACCACCACGTCCGCGCGGGCAGTGACATCCCATTCGACATACTTGTTTTGCTCCAGGTAATACCACTGCGCCTTGAGGATGGTGAAGATGGTCTGCGTCGAGGCGTAGGTTGGAAAACCCTTCCAGAAGACCTGGATGTCGAGGGTGTCGAGACCGGGCGTTTCGAGACAGATGTTCGCCGCGATCTCGCCGGTCGTGTACATCTGCGCGATATTCGGCGCGAGCAGCAGGCCTTTCTCGGCGAACTTCGCGCCCCAACGGTCCTGCGCCAGCATGACCCAGTCCTGTTCGCCTGTCGTATCGCTGTAATGGCAGCCGGCGGCCAGGCAGGCTTCGACGACTTCAGGAGCGTATTTGATAAAGGGGCCAACGATGTTGCTGACGAATTTGGCGCCTTCAAAGAGGCTGGTCAGCGCTTCGACAGTGTGCGCGACCTCGACGACCTCATAGTCCGCAGTCTCGATTCCGGGAATCTTCTCGACGACTGCCTGAACTCTCGCCTTGTCGCGCCCGGCGGCGATAAAGGGAATATTGTATTCCCGCAAATACTCACACACTAGGCGCCCGGTGTATCCGGAGACGCCATATACGACGACAGGTCTTTTCGTTGTCATGATGGATGTTTCCTCAATTTGTCCTTTGTGAAGTTCAACAGCGCGTGCCGTCACATGCCCATTCCGCCATCGACCGGCAGTCCCGCGCCGGTGATGAAGCGGGCGGCGTCGGAGCACAGGAAGACGGTTGCGTCCGCCATGTCAGGAATTTCGCCGAGACGGCCGAGCGGCGTCTGACCGACGACGTCGCCGATGGCTGCTTCGCCGCTGGGGTAAAGTCCCGCCGCGACGACGTCGCCTGCGAGTTGCATGCCCATGTCGGTCGGCACCAGGCCGGGATAAATGCAATTCACCCGCACGCCGTAACCCAGCTTGCCGGATTCCATCGCGCCGACACGAGTCATGCGATCGACCGCGGATTTGGTGGCGGAGTAACCGGCGATGCCGGGGAACGCGATGGTGGCCGCGACCGATGCGATGTTGACGATCGCGCCGCCTTTGCCTGCCGCGCCACCCGGGCGCATGGCGCGGAATGCGTGCTTCATGCCGAGCGCGGTACCGACAATGTTGACGTTGCACATGCGTTGCAGATCGTCGGCCTTGGCGTCCACCAGCAGCGAGGTGATTTCGATGCCTGCGTTGTTCACGAGGATATCGAATCCGCCGAGCTTGGAGATCGTCGCCGCCACGGCCGCGGCCCAGCTTGCATCGCCGGTGACATCGAGGGCGACAAAGTCGGCCTTGGCGCCGGCAGTGGAGAGTGCCTTTGCTGTCTGCTGGCCGAGGTCGATCAGCACGTCGCCGATCACGACAGAGGCTCCAGCCTTGGTCAGGGCTTCGGCCATGCCGGCGCCGAGACCGCGCGCGCCGCCGGTCACCAGCGCCTTGCGTCCGGTCAGATTGAATACGCTCATGTGGTTTCCTCCGGGTTGTTTGTTGAGCAGGCAAGCCGCCGCCATTCGTCAGCGGGGTCGCTGCCGTTCAGTCGTTCTGAAGTGAGAAAAGCGCTGTCGTGACGGCAGCGATTGCTACCGTCGTGGTCAGGCGTTCCGCATTGTCGCGGTGATATCCGGCAATGTTTTCGGGAGCAGGAGGGTGCCGAAGGCCTGGCTGGCGACAGGACCGACGGACCGTTTGCAGATGCCTGCAAGCCGCATTTTATCCTCCCTGATGTTGTCCTCGCGTCCCTCTTGGTGGGGAACAATGCGATCAGAGGCTCGTCTTTGACAGTTGTCAAGAAAATTTATACAGTCGTCAAGAAAATGCTGGTCAGATGTCCAGTGCATCTTTCTTGTGCTGCACCGTCCGCAGTTCCGGGCTCGCGAAGATTTTTGACGGATGAACAACAGACCTTGATCTGATGCGATCCGGTGTTATCCCTGAGGCGGGGATTTGAAAGGCTGAGAAACAATGGCTCCGGCCACGATCGAAAAAGTTGACCGCATCAACGGGCAGCGCGTCGACAAGTTTGCCGAACGACGCGCGGAACTGGCGCAGGCTGCATTGCAGACGCTGTCAGAGCTCGGATATGCGAAGACCAGTCTGCGCGAGATCGCGCAAAACTCGATCTTCTCGCATGGCGTGCTGCACTACTATTTCAAGGACAAGGTCGACCTCATGATGTGCTGCGTCCGCCATTACAAGGCGGTATGCGTCACGCGTTATGACGAGGTTGTCGCGGGCGCGGCAACCTACGACGAACTGCTTGAGGGATTTCTGGCCGCATTGAGCGAGACCGTGCGCAATGACGCGCAGATGCACCGGCTCTGGTACGATCTGCGCTCGCAGTCACTGTTCGAGGAAGAATTCCGGGCCGACGTTCTGGAAATCGACAAGAGTCTGGAGGCCATGATCTGGCGGATCATGAGCCGGTTTGCGGAACTGACCGGTGAACCCCAGCAGATGACGCCGGCGGTGCTGTACGCCGTTTTCGACGGCCTGTTCCAGCAATGCCTGCTCAAGCATCTGGCTGGCGATGCGGATGCCATTGCGCAGATGCAGGCGGATGTCCGCGCGGTTCTGGCGCGGTTTGCGAAAAAACCGGCCACGCCGGTCAAGGCCGTCAAAGCCAAGCCTGCCAAAGCCAAGTCTGCCCGAGCGAAGACGGGTGCCGTGAACCGGAAAATCTCCCAGCCTTCAAAGCGCGCGACAGCAGGCGGCCGCGCCCGCGCCTAACGAACCGACTCCGGCCCCATCACCAGATCCGGCAGCCATGTCGAGATGCCGGGGAAGACGCACAGCAGTACCACGGCGAAGAACATCAGCAGCACGAACGGCAGCGTGCCCCAGATGACTTCGCTCAGCGGGATGTCGGGCGCGACATTCCGGATGACGAAAATGTTCAGCCCCACCGGGGGATGAATCAGCCCCATCTCCATGACGATGGTCATGACGACACCGAACCAGATGATGTCGAATCCGGCGGCGCGCAGCGGCGGCAGAATGATCGGCGCGGTCATCAGGATGATCGACACCGGCGGCAGGAAGAAGCCGAGCACGATCACCATGCCGAGGATGGCTGCGAGCAGTTCCCACTTCGGCAGTTGCATCGCCACGATGGCGCTGGCGGCTGATTGCGAAATCGTCAGATAGCTCATGACATACGAGTAGAGCAGCGACATGCCGATGATCATCATCAGCATGGTGGACTCGCGGATCGTCGAGGTCAGGATCGGCGACAGGTCCGACGGTTTCCAGACATTGTAGATGACCGCGATCAGCAGCAGCGCCAGCAGCCCGCCGAGCCCGGCCGTTTCAGATGGCGTGGCATAGCCGCCATAGAGCGCGATCATCACCCCGGTCAGCAGGATGATGAACGGCAGCACGCGCGGCAACGCGTTGAAGCGCTCCGCCATGGTGAAATCGTCGTGGGCGAGGATCGGCGAATTCGCGCCGGTCGCTTCATACGCAACCTTGGCGGCGGCGTATTCCTTGCGGAAGCGGTACACGGCGTAGAAGCCGAAAAGCGAGACCAGCAGCAGTCCGGGGCCGATTCCGGCAAGGAACAGACGGCCGAGCGATTTTTCCGCGGCGACTGCGAACAGGATCATGGTGATCGATGGCGGCAGCAGAATGCCGAGCGTGCCGCCCGCTGCGATGATGCCGGCTGCGAAGCCGCCGGAATAGCCGCGCTTGCGCATTTCGGGAATGCCGGCCGAACCGATGGCCGAACAGGTCGCGGGTGACGATCCGGCCATGGCAGCAAACAGCGCGCAGGCGAAGACATTGGCCACGCCCAGGCCGCCTGGCACCTTGTGCAGCCACGCGTGCAGAGCGGAGTATAGATCCTGTCCTGCACGAGACTTGCCAATCGCCGCGCCCTTGAGGATGAACAGCGGGATCGAGAGCAGGGTAATGGAGGCCATCTCCTCGTAGACGTTCTGCGTCACCGTATCGAGCGATGCGGACGGCATGTAGATCGCCATGAACACGACGGCGACGGCGCCCAGCGCAAATGCGATCGGCATGCCGGAGAACATCGCGGCGAGGGTGGCAATCCCGTAGCTGATGCCAATACCAAGAACAGTCATGACCGCGGTGCCTTGCCGAAAGACGCGATGATCTGGAGCAGGATCTGGACGCACAGCAGCGTCATGCCTGCCGCCATCAGGACATACGGAATCGCGAGCGGCGGGCTCCACATCGAGTTGGAGACCTGACCATCCACCCACGCTTCATGAGCCAGCGTCCAGGATTTCCACGCGAAGAACGCGCAGAACGCGAGGCTTGCGATATCGACGAGGATCAGACGTATCCAGTTGGCGGTCGGCGACAGGATGCCGACAAAGGCTTCGATGCCGATATGCCCGCGCTGGCTTTGCACGAAAGCGGCGGTCATGAACGTCGCGCCGACCAGCAGGAAAACGGCGGCTTCGTCCTGCCAATAGGTCGCGCTGTGGAAGATGCTGCGCGTCAGGACGCTGTAGCTCAGGATCAGGCACGCCAGAATGAGCGCGACGGACGCCAGCACGACGATGACGCGATTGCACAGCGCCAAAGCACGCTCAAGCCCGGCCAGGAGCGGGTTGCTCGAGGCCGGGGTGACCAGCTCGCGCTGGTCTTCAACCGAGCCGTGCATCATGCGTCGGCCGCGAGCTTCATCAGGTTGGCGGAGGTCGCGGTCTTGCCCGAATAGTCCTTCCACGCGGTGTCCCGGGCGATGTCGCGCCATTTGCCGACGATCGCGGCGTCCATTGTGCTGACCTTGGCGCCAGCCTTCTCGTAGACCTTCGCCACCTCGATATCGTCAGCCTCGGCGCCCTTGCGGCCGAACGCTTCCATCTCGGCCCCGACTGTCAGGATGATGTCCTGCTGGTTTTTCGGCAGCTTGTCGAAGATCGCTTTCGACATCATCAGAGGTTCGAGCATGAACCAGTACGACTGGCCCGCGCCGGATGTCAGATGCTTGGCCACTTCCTCAAGCCGGAACGAGATCAGACTGGTCGATGATGTGATTCCGGCGTCGCAGGCGCCGGTCTGCATCGCCGCGTAGATTTCGTTCGACGGCACCGAGAGCACCGCCGCGCCGGCGGTCTGGAGCACCATGTCCATTTCGCGCGATCCGCCGCGCACCTTCAGGCCCTTGGCATCTTCCGGAGCAACAAGCGGCCGCGTCCGGCTGGCGACGCCGCCCGCTTGCCACACCCATGTGATGAGCATGATGCCCTTGTCGGCGAGGAAATCGGTGAGCGCCTTGCCCACGGGCTTGGTCTTCCATGCCAGTCCCTGATCGTAGCTCGACACCAGACCGGGCATCAGGCCGATGTTGGTCTCAGGCAGTTCGCCGCCGGCGTAGGGCAGGGGATAGAGGCTCATGTCGAGCGCGCCTTTGCGCATCGCCGAGAACTGGGCGTTGGTCTTGATGAGCGACGAGCCGGGATAGACCTCCGCGACGATTTCGCCGCCGCTGCGTTTGGATATCTCGGCGGCGAAGACACGAGTCAGCCGGTCGCGGAAGTCGCCCTTGTCGATGGTGCCGCCGGGAAACTGATGCGAGATCTTGAGGGTGGTTGCGGCTTGCGCAGGGCCGAAGCGGAGGATGGCGGGGGCGGCAAGCGTGGTCGCGAGAAGGTGGCGTCGCGTAAGCATGAAGTCTCTCCCTGGCGTCTTTTTGCTTTTCAGTCAGCGCTTTGCGCTGATTAGAGGCGTGCGTCATTCTGACCCAGTCGCCCGCGCAATGCTACCGTTGCTGCACCGCACTGATGTGCAAACGAGCCTATACTTTCGGCGCGTGCCACCGTGACGGCGGAAAAGTTCCGTGAACGTTTCAGGTCTGAAATTTATCTTCCGTCCGCAGGTAACGAAGCCGGCTTCTCATCGAAGACCCTGAAGCGACCTGCGTCGCATCAGAAAATGAATCGAGAGGACGGACTTAAATGGCACGCACCACACGTTTCACGCTCGGCGCCACCGCTGCAATTCTTTCGCTTGGCCTGGCATTCGCGCCGGCAGCCTTCGCTCAGGACAAGATGTCCAAGGACGGCATGAAGAAGGAAGATGCGATGTCGAAGGACAGCATGAAGAAAGACACCATGTCCAAGGATGGCATGAAGAAAGACAGCATGGCCAAGGACGGCATGAAAAAAGACGAGATGAAGAAGTAATCTTCATCTCGTCTTTGTTTTCTGCAGGCTCGCTCTCACGGCGGGCCTGCAGTATTCCGGACGCGCCGCGAGGCGCTGTTCGCCGTGTTACTTCCTTGCCTTGCGTGCGGCGTAGCGCGCATCGCGCGCGGCCTTCTGCTGTGCCTTGAGTTCAGCTTCGGCCGCTTCCTTTTCCGCCTGGAGACGGCGCGCCTCTGCTTCAGCCTGAGCCGCAAGCTCAGCTTCGCGCGCCAGCTTTTCAACACGGGCGGCTTCCCGCAGTTTCTGCGCTTCCGCGCGCGCGGCGGCCTGTGCCTGCCGCTCGGCAGCTTTCTTCAGCACCTCAGGATCGTTAGGGCCTGGCTTGGCCTTGAATTTCTCGAGGATGTTCTTTCTGGCGTTCTGCGCGGCCGCTGCACGGTCCGCGAAGCTTGGTTCCTTGAAACCCATACAGTCGATGTCTTTCTGTGTTCAGCGTTTCGCTGGGCAGGCTTGTATCAGATTTTGAGCCCATGTCCGGAATTTGACGCGAGGTACGAATAGGACAGCATGGTTGTCCAAAACGGTACTGGGGTGAGGATAAATGCTGGCTGTGGCCTTCGGGTGACAGACTTTGGTCGTCAGCCGTGATGGTATTCACGCACGGCGCGGTTCGCCAGCATTTTGAGCCACATAATTTTTTTGGAGTCTACCATGCGCAATTTTCTGATCGCGGCGGCAGCCGTTACAGCACTTTCAGCGGGCGCTGCCTCCGCCGCGGACATGGCCCCCCGGCCGTATGTCAAGGCGCCACCAATCGTGGACGTCTACAACTGGACCGGCTTCTACATCGGCGGCAACGTCGGCGGGCAGTGGCTGGATTCCAGCTATGATGCAAGCTATCCAACCCTGGCCCTGATTGGCTCGCGCGGCCTTCGCGACACGAGCGTCATCGGCGGCGGCCAGATCGGCTACAACTGGCAATTCTCGCCAAACTGGCTGCTCGGCATTGAAGGCGACATCAGCTATGCCGACCACGATACGGGGGCGCTGATCCTTCAGACCGCAATTCCAACGGACCACATTGACGGCAATGCCCGTTTGCGGACGCAGGGCGCGATCCGTGGACGCCTGGGTTGGACCTCGAATGCGTGGCTGCTTTACGCGGTCGGCGGCGTCGCGTTTGGCCAGACGGACACCACCCTGAGTATCGTACGTAATGGCGTCGGTGCGGACACGCGTACCAGTTCGGACACCCGGGTCGGCTGGACCGTCGGTGCAGGCGTCGAATACATGATGATGCCGAACTGGATCCTGGGCGTCGAATATCGTTACACCGATCTCGGCCGCGCCAGCGTGGTCGTTCCTGCTGGTGCATTTCCGGTGGGACATGGCGACGGGTTTGGCAGCGCGGACTATCGCACCAATGATGTCAGGGCTCGCATCAGCTACAAGTTCGGCGGCCCGGTTGTCGCAAAGTACTGACCATCGTTCCTGATCCATGACGAACTGAAGACAACGGACGACCCGTACTTTCTTACTTTCTCCAGTTTCAAACTTAAGCCCGGCCTTGCGCCGGGCTTTTTTGCTCTCTGTGGCGGGTTACGACCAGCGATGACCTCCCGCCGGAGTGATGACGGCCACCACCGGCGCTTCGAATCGCGATGGTTCTCAGGGGTTCAGGTCGTCCGTGGTCAAGACGAAGCCGTGGTCGGAATGCTTTTCGCGCTGCATCTTCGCGATAGCGAGATATTCGATCTCGGCCCGGTGCTTCACAAAAATTGCAATGAGTTGACCGTGGTTGAGGTGCTCGTCGATCACACGCTCGCGGTTCAAGAGGGCAGCCTCAGTTATCCGGCACCTCTCGGTATTTCCCTCGTACCGCACAACGAAGTCGACGTAGTCGCCGCTAACGACAGCCATGAGGGTGACCCTCCGCTACCTCCAGTCTTAACCGACAGCCGGCTGTTAGGTTCCGGTAAGGTGTTTCACCGGTTCAGGTCCTCAGTGGTCAGGATAATACCGAGCAGAGAATCATGGCCGCTCTCCAGCTTCACAACCGCAATACGTTCAATTTCAGCCCTGTGTTTTTCAAATATCGCCAGAAGCTGGTCGTGGTTGGTGTCTTTCTTTCGAACGCCCTCCTTGTTCGTAAGGGCGATATCAGACACTCGGCATTTTTGCATTTTGCCGCCGAATTCAACAAGGAAATGCACGCAGTCGCCGACAACGACAGCCATTGGCTTGCTCCTCGGGTATCTGCGATCCTTACAAATGGCGGCTGGCCGGCCCCGCACAAGCGCGTGCGGCATCATGGCTGAAGCCTTCCTCAACGGCGCCGACGCGGGAGGCTGCCGATCAGTCCTTCAAATCGAACTGCTTGCCGAGATGGTCGCCTATCTGGACGATGCGCGCGACGCACTCGCCGTAACCCACGGAGGACTGGGTGGCGTCGTCAGCGGTTGTCCGAAACTTCCAGGAAGCACCAGCCGGGATCACAGAGACGCTGATGCCCTCGGGACAATCAGCGTAGTGATTCATTTCTTCCTTGAGGAGGGCAAGGAGATCTGTCGAGGTCTTTGCAGGTTTGCACATGTCACGCACCTCCAGGTGGTGATGGAGCGAGACTAACACGAGATTTGAGACGACAGGAGACGCAGCTTGAGCCTGATTTCGGGCCAGGCGCGGCTGAGAGATGCAACCGCATCAACCGGTCAATGCCGAATGTCCGAGGACATATCAGGCATTGCGCGCTGATTTAACGGAGGCGGGGAGCTGAACAATCTCACCCCGATGCTCGGCCTTCACACCGGCTGCGTCGAGGTAGTTTTGAATGGTGTCGTTGATGCTGTGCTTTCGATCCAGCTTTGGAAAATCCACAATGCGCAGGCGCCCGACCATGCGGTCCGTACCCTTTGGCCCCAACAAAATCTTTTGAGCGAGTTCGATGTAATTCCCGATGTCGAAGTACTGAAACGTGTTCGGAAGATACTTTTCCATCTCGAGAAACTGTAGCGATCGCGTGAAGTAACAGATCCTGCTCAGTTCGACGGCCTGATTTGCTGGACCGGACGCGGATTGGCCGGTGTTGAGATAGGGCATGACGGCCGCATCGCACACCTTCATCGCAAGAAGGAGATCGTCGTCGCTGACATTGCTGATGAAATGAACTCTCTTCGTCAGCTTGTGTTTCTCGACAAGCTTGATCAACCGGGCGAGATACGGCTGAAGGCCGTCGCCGATCCTCAGAGTTGCTTCATGGACGCCGGAGAACATCAGGAGGTGATAGTTCTCGGGCAGATGATTCAGCGTGAGGATCGCAGTGTCGAAGCCCTTTTGCGGACCCAGAAAGCCGAACACTCCGATGAAGCGCACGTTCTCGGAAACATCCGGGAGAACCGATGGCAGGCTCGACACGTGAGCCTTGTCATCTATCGCGTCAATAAAACTCTCCGACATGTATGACAGCGGATTATCCCGGATCTCGACGCCCGGAAGGATTCGCTTGAGGACCCGTTCATCCGCCTTGCTGTGGGCAATGGCGCTCACTTTATGCTTTCGGGCAGACGCGATAATGCCACCAAGCATCAGCCGCCAGGTGAAAATCGAGTGCACGTTACGGACAAGTCTTGCGAGCCCGCGCACGGACAGATTTCGCGCTGTGTCCTTGAAGAGCCCCCGATACTCGTGCGGGAGGATCGAATGAAACGTAACGATCAGCTCTTTTGAGTTGTCCAGCACGGCCTGGAAGCGGCGCCGGATCTGGGACGGAGTTAGACCGAAAAGACTGGGTTCAAGCTGAATACAGACGATGTCGAAATTCCGCAGTCCGGGAGCGATGCCGGCAATATATTCATCGCCCTTCCTTTGATCCTTTTCATCACGCAGCGTTTCGCGCGGAAGAGGGACGACCGTAATGTCCAGATAGGGATCGAGAGCCAGCTTCAAAAAGCTGCTGTAATGCGCGATCCCGCAGCGCTCATTCCACGTGGAGAGAAGCGCTACCCGCTTTCTCGATCCGTTGATCACACGAGGACCCCTGAGATTGTGGCCGAAGGCATCGAAAACAGATCCGTAATCGTTTGATATGGCCACAGAAAATCCAACTCAGCATCAAAAATCTTGCGTGGACGGTCGCGCAACGGCCCCATAGCGGCCTCGGCCCGTCAGCCAGGTCAGGAATGTGCGCGCCTTGTCTTTTTGCTTTTCGGTGACGATTGAGAGCGCCACGGCAATTCCGGCAGCGATGAGGGAAATCTGAACCTGGATATTGTTGTAACCGGACACATAAGCCCAGGCAGGCAACAAAGCCGCGACAAGCTTGATGAGCGGTGTCGTGTAGATATAGACGCTGAATGTCGTTCCTGCGGCGGCTTTTATGATCGCGGAGACGGTCGCTTGCGGGCGGGTGATGCTGCCGCAAACTCCGATCATGCCGATGACGTGGATCGCGATCAGCAGGGATATCAGCCAGTCCAGAAGAAAGGCGTTCGAAAAATAGAACATATAGCCCGTCGCGACGCTCAGGGGGCCGAGAACCTGGATTGCGGTGAATTCGTAAAGCGGAAAACGCAGCATCACCACGTAGATCACGAGTGGGACTCCCGCAAACAGGAGTCCGAGAGTGGGTTGCGGCCGCCAGCGCTTTTGAATGTGGTAGGCCGCGACTCCGGCGAGCCAGCACGGCATGAGCGCGGCGATCTTGGGGCCCATGATAAAAAGCACCGCGCTGCCGGCTATGATCTTTGTTCGCCTGTCCCTCGGATAGAACACGGCGGCAAAGAACACGTAGTACCAGACCTCATAGGTGAGCGACCAATAAGGACCGTTTGAAAAACACGGGTAACTGTTGTCCCAGATGTAGCTCGTCATTGTCAGGCACACAGCCAGAGACTTTGCCATCTCGTCGAGTGGCGCAAATGCCGGCGTGCCTTGAGGCCAGAGAGGGCGCACGTAGCTGTCAATGAGGACAGTGATAACAACAGCCGGAATGGCGACTGTCGCGATCCGTGCGATCCGGTTGATCGCGTATTGAGCCCCCGTGAGATCCCTCTCGGTTGCGGTGTATGCGATCAGATAGCCGGACAGCACGAAGAACAGAATGACCGCGTCATGAGCGAGGGAGCGCCACGCCAGTGCGTGTCCAAACAGGACAACTCCCGCAGCGATAATGCGCAGTGCGTCCAGATATGTCGATATCGCCGGATTCATCGCATTCGCGCGAGTTGTGCGGCGGAAATTGCCGTTTGTTTTTCTTCACTATGATCAGGCAGTGCCGGAAACCGCGGTCGCCAGAGCCAGTGAAGCGCCGTTTAACTGACCGCAAAGTCGCCTGCAAGGCGCTTGGATTCTCGATCCGCGCATAGTTGGCGATCTGACCAAAAGCTCCAATCATCGGCCTGCGGAGCAGAAAAGCTGGGGATTCTCCGCGAATCCAGTGCATTGCTGGCGTGGTTTCGCGCTAATTCCAGCTTTATCGGCCGCAAACGACGTAAAGTCTGCTGGCACGAATCACTGGGAGCCAACATGGCAACGCAACTGACCAAGTCGCAGCTGATCGAGAAGATCGCTTCGGAAAATGAAATCGCAAAGAAGGACGTCAAGGGCGTCCTCGAGACGCTGGCCTCCATCGGCTACAAGGAACTCAAGAAAAACGGCGTATTCCTGCTGCCGGGTTTCGCGAAGTTCGTTGTGATCAAGAAGCCGGCCACCAAGGCGCGCAAGGGTACCAACCCCTTCACCGGCGAGCCGATGACCTTCAAGGCCAAGCCGGCCCGCAAGATCGTCCGGGCACGGCCGGTCAAGGCCGCCAAGGATGCGGTCTGAACGACGACTGCCTGAATGCATAAAGGCCCGCCGGTTCATCCCGGCGGGTTTTTAGCAATGAACGCTCCGCGGACTTTCCAGGCCATCCTCGCGCGAAGCGGGTGAGGGTTGTGGCCGGGGAGGCTGCGGCTTTGCACTTGGCGGGATTTTCGCGGCGTCCGTCATCGGGCAAATTCCTTATGATGCGTTGCAGCATTACATAAGGCGTTTCGCTCCAAATCCCCGTCATCCTTTAGTCTTGGATGCTTCCGGCAGACCACAACTGCTGGTTCAACAGTCTGCGCCTGCACGGCACTTCCCGCGATCGCCGGGAACGGATTCCCCATTGATCTCTTAAACAATGGCGTATCCAGGAGCCGGCCATGACAGACCAAATTCCCCCGCAGCCATTCATCTATGAAGGGCTGGACCTTGTCGAAGACGAGGATCGTTTCGGCATTGGCAAGCTGTCGGCCGCGGTAAAATCTCTCAGTGATCTTGTGGAGGGCGCCAAGAAGCCCGGCATGCCACTCAGCATCCTGAGCAATATTGCGCGCGAAGCCCCACTCGGGTCGCTGCTCGCGGCCTTCGTGCTCGGCATTGCAATCGGGCGGCGGCGCTGAGCTGCGCTCGATTTTCTCCGGATGGATCTGGCACGAGTTGGCGATCCCGACAGGATTCGAACCTGTAACCCGCGGAGTAGAAATCCGCTACTCTATCCAGTTGAGCTACGGGACCGTTGGGGCCTTCATATCACCCCGCGTGTGAAAAAACCGCCACCGGCAGTGAAATTTTCTGAACCTTTCCATAGGCTCGGCTGACAAATCGGCAGGGTATGCCCAAGGGCCTGGATTGCCTTTCGGTTCTCCCGACCTAAGGTCCTGTATTTGCCGGGTCAATGGTTTGGTGCGCTATCTCGCGCCGCATGTAGGCGGCGGTCGCGCGGAATCTTTTGACCCGATATCGGTACGACCATGAGTCCGTCACGATTCGCGCATTGTCTTATTTTTCAGGGCGACCGTCATTCTCCGTGTCGCCGGCAGGGAGTTTTCGTCATGATCGGTCTGGTCCGCGCCATCTCGGTTTGCGCCACACTGGCGCTCGGTCTGGTTTCAGCCAACGCCGCCGACAAGGCGTTCAAGCGGGACGATCTGGCGGACTCGGCGATCCGGCTCGAGGCCCAGATCAAGACCGAGGCCGGGATCATCAACAAGACCGCGGCGACGCTGAAGTCGGATACCGATGCCGCTTTCAAGCGCAGCGACCTGCGCGGTGCGCTGGTCCTGCTGGGGCAGACGGCAGCCGTCGCCCCCGAGGACAGCGGCAACTGGCTGCGGCTGGCCAAAACGGTTTTCCAGATACGTCCGGCGGATAACCGTGAGCGGACCTTCTTCCATGAGCGCGCGTCCACCGCCGCTTATATTGCCTATCAGCGCGCGGCGAATGCGGGCGAGGAAGCCGATGCGCTGGCGGTGCTCGGCAGCGCGCTGGCGGAGCGCAAGCTCTGGCGTCCGGCGCTCGATGCGCTGCGCCTGTCGCTCGATCAGAAAGAGGTCGCGGACGTGCGCGGCCAGTACGAAAAGTTGCGCGACGAGAAGGGCTTCCGGCTGCTGGATTACAGCGTGGACTCGGATTCCGCTTCCCCACGCGCCTGTTTCCAGTTCTCCGAAGACCTCGCCAAGCGGGCCGACTTCAATCCCTTCGTGGCGCTCGGCGGCACGGATAGCCCGGCGCTGACATCTGAAGAAAAGCAGCTTTGCGTCGAGGGACTCAAGCACGGCGAGCGCTACACCATCAACCTGCGCGCCGGTCTGCCGTCGACCGTGAAGGAGACCCTGCCGAAGTCCGCCGAGTTCAACATCTATGTCCGCGACCGCAAGCCGTTCGTGCGCTTCACCGGCCGCGCCTATGTGCTTCCGCGCACCGGCCAGAAGGGCATCCCCCTGGTCAGCGTCAACACGCCGGCCGTCTCGGTAAACATCTTCCGGATCGGCGACCGCAACCTGATCAACTCGGTGCTGGGCAGCGACTTCCAGCGCAGCCTGTCGAGCTATGAACTGTCCGACCTCGGCAACGAGAAGGGCGTCAAGGTCTGGACCGGTGAGGTCGCAACCGCTGCCACGCTCAACGCCGATGTCGTCACTGCATTCCCGATCGATCAGGCCGTCGGCGACATGCAGCCCGGCGTCTATGTGATGACCGCGGCCGCCAAGGGGCCGGGATCGTCTTCGGGTGACGATGATTCAAGTTCGCTGGCGACCCAGTGGTTCATCGTCTCCGACCTCGGCCTGACGGCCTATTCGGGCAACGACGGCGTCCATGTGTTCGTCAACTCGCTCGCGTCAACCGAGCCGACGGCGAATGCCGAGGTTCGTCTGGTGTCGCGCAGCAACGAAGTGCTCGCGACACGCAAGACCGACAGCGCGGGTCACGTGTTGTTTGAAGCCGGGCTGGCGCGCGGTGAGGGCGGCCTGTCGCCCGCGCTGCTCTCGGTGTCCGGCGACAAGGGCGACTATGCCTTCCTCAGCCTCAAGTCCAATGCGTTCGACCTGACCGATCGCGGCGTCTCGGGTCGCACAGTGCCTGCAGGCCCGGACGCATTTGTCTACACCGAACGCGGTGTCTACCGCTCCGGCGAGACGGTATACCTCACGGCGCTGCTGCGCGACGGCAAGGGCAACGGTGTCACCGGCACGCCGATGACGCTGGTGGTCGAGCGCCCCGACGGCGTGGAATTCCGCCGGTCCGTCGTGCCGGATCAGGGCGCGGGTGGCCGCAGCCTGACGCTGCCGCTCAATTCGGCGGTGCCGACCGGCACCTGGCGGGTCCGCGCCTTCACCGATCCGAAGGCGCCGTCGGTGGGCGAAACCACCTTCATGGTCGAGGATTATGTCGCCGACCGGATCGAATTCACCTTAATTTCCAAGGCGAAGCAGATCACGGCTGAACTTCCTGCAGAACTTGAGGTCGATGGCCGCTTCCTCTACGGCGCACCGGCATCCGGCCTCGCTCTCGAAGGCGACATGCTGGTGACGACCGCGACGGACCGTCCGGGCTATGCCGGCTACAAGTTCGGCGTCGCCGACGAGGAAACGGCGAGCAACGAGCGCACGCCGCTGGAAAACCTGCCGGAGGCCGATGCCAACGGCAAGGCGACCTTCAAGGTCAGCCTGCCGAAACCGCCGTCCTCGACGCGTCCGCAGGAAGCGCAGATCTTCGTCCGCATGGTGGAAACCGGCGGCCGCGCGGTCGAGCGCAAGCTGACGATTCCGGTCGCGCCCAATGAGGCCATGATCGGCGTCAAGCCGCTGTTCGCCGACAAGAGCGTGGCCGAGGGCGACCCAGCCAGCTTCGACGTTGTGTTCGCAGCCCCTGACGGCAAGTCACTCGCGCGCAGCGACCTGCGCTACGAACTGCTCAAGCTTGAATCCCGGTATCAATGGTACCGGCAGGGCTCGTCCTGGGATTACGAGCCGGTAAAATCCACCAAGCGCGTGGCTGACGGCGCCGTCGCGCTGACGGCCGACAAGCCCGCGCGCATCACGGTCTCGCCGCAGCCGGGCCGTTATCGCCTCGACGTGAAGACCGGCGACAACGATGGCCCGATCACCTCGGTGCAGTTCGATGTCGGCTGGTATTCCGACGGCAGCGCCGACACGCCGGACCTCTTGGAAACCTCCATCGACAAGCCGGAATACAAGTCCGGCGACACCATGGTCGTGTCCGTGAATGCGCGCACCGCAGGCAAACTCACCATCAATGTGCTGGGCGACCGTCTGCTGACCACGCAGTCCGCTGACATCAAGGAAGGCCAGAACAAGATCAACCTCACAGTCGGCAAGGACTGGGGCACGGGCGCCTATGTGGTCGCCACGCTGCGCCGTCCGCTCGATGCCGCTGCCCAGCGCATGCCGGGCCGCGCCATCGGTCTCAAGTGGTTCGGGATCGACAAGGCAGAGCGCACGCTCAAGGTCTCGCTGACGCCGCCGGCGCTGGTGCGTCCGGGAACGGCGCTCAAGCTGCCCGTCAAGATTGAAGGCCTCAGCCGCGGCGAAGACGCCAAGATCGTGGTGGCGGCCGTCGATGTCGGCATTCTCAATCTGACCAACTACAAGCCGCCCGCGCCGGACGATTACTATCTCGGCCAGCGCCGCATGACGTCCGAAATCCGCGATCTCTATGGGCAACTGATCGACGGCATGCAGGGCACACGCGGCCAGATCCGCACCGGCGGTGACGGCGCTGCTGCTGAGTTGCAGGGTAGCCCTCCGACCCAGAAGCCGCTCGCGCTTTATTCCGGCATCGTCACAGTCGGCGCCGATGGTACGGCAAACATCTCCTTCGACATTCCGGAGTTTGCCGGCACCGCGCGCGTCATGGCCGTGGCCTGGACCGCCACGAAAGTGGGGCGCGCCAACACCGACGTGACGGTTCGCGATCCTGTGGTGCTGACGGCGACGTTGCCGCGCTTCCTGCTCAGCGGCGATCGCGGCACCATGAACCTCGATCTCGACAACGTAGAAGGCGCTGCGGGCGATTACATCATCTCCGTTAAGCCCTCGGGTCCGGTGAAACTCACCGGCAACCCGGCGACCACGATGCGGCTGGCTGCCAAGCAGCGCAGCACCGTTGCGCTCGCCATCGATGCGACAGGTGGAGCAGGCGCTGCCGCGCTCGACGTGAACATCACGGGACCGAACGGGCTGACGCTCGCGCGGCACTACGACCTCAACGTCAAGCCGGCGACGCAGATCCTCGCGCGCCGCTCGGTTCGCACGCTGGCGAAGGGCGAGAGCCTGACACTGACGTCGGACATGTTCTCCGATCTCGTGCAGGGCACCGGCGGGGTGCAACTGTCGGTCGGCCTGTCTACCGCGCTCGATGCCGCCACGATCCTGAAAGCGCTGGACCGTTATCCGTTCGGATGCTCCGAGCAGATCACCAGCCGTGCGATGCCGCTGCTGTATGTCAACGATCTCGCGGCGGAGAACCACCTGGCGCTGGATACGGGTGTCGATCAACGCATCAAGGACGCCATCGATCGTCTGCTTGCGCGGCAAGGCTCCAACGGTTCGTTCGGCCTGTGGTCGGCGGGCGGCGACGATGCCTGGCTCGACGCCTATGTCACCGATTTCCTGACGCGGGCACGCGAGAAGGGCTTTGCCGTGCCGGACGTGCTGTTCAAGACTGCGCTGGACCGCATCCGCAACTCGGTGGTCAATGCCGACGAGCCAGAGAAGGACGGCGGCCGCGATCTCGCCTATGGCCTCTATGTGCTGGCGAAGAATGGCACCGCGCCGATCGGCGACCTGCGCTATCTGGCCGACACCAAGCTGAACAACATCGCCACTCCCATCGCCAAGGCACAGTTGGCCGCGGCGCTGGCGCTGGTCGGTGACCGCGCACGCGCCGAGCGCGTGTACGCGGCGGCGGTGAATAGCCTTGCACCGAAACCCGCGCTTGAATTCGGCCGCATGGACTACGGCTCGTCGCTGCGCGATGCGGCGGCCCTGGTCTCACTGTCCAGCGAAGGCAATGCGCCGAAGGCGACGATCAGCCTCGCGGTCGAACGCGTCGAGGCCGCACGCGGTCTCACGCCCTACACCTCGACGCAGGAAAACGCGTGGCTGGTGCTGGCCTCGCGGGCGCTCGCGAAGGAGGCGAACAGCCTTGCGGTAACGGTCAACGGTGAGACCGCGAAGAACGCGGTCTATCGCAATTATCGCAGTGCAGACGTCGCGGCAAAGCCGATCACTATCACCAATAGCGGCGAGACGCCGGTGCAGGCGGTGGTCTCGGTCACCGGCGCGCCGATCACGCCGGAACCTGCGGCCTCGAACGGCTTCAAGATCGAGCGCAATTTCTTCACGCTCGACGGCAAGCCCGCCGATGTCAGCAAGGCCAAGCAGAACGACCGCTTCGCCGTCGTGCTGAAGGTCACCGAAGCCAAGCCGGAGTTCGGCCGCATCATGGTGGTCGATTATCTCCCGGCGGGCCTCGAGATCGACAATCCGAAGCTGGTGTCGTCCGGCGACTCGGGAACGCTCGACTGGATCGAGGACGGCGAGGAGCCGGAGAACACCGAGTTCCGCGATGACCGCTTTAGCGCGGCGATCGAACGCGAAGCCAAGGACGAAGCCGTGTTCACGGTCGCCTACATCGTGCGCGCGGTCTCGCCCGGCAAGTACGTGCTGCCGCAGGCCTATGTGGAGGACATGTACAATCCCTCGCGCTACGGCCGCACGGGTACGGGCGCTGTCGAGGTGACGAAAGCGAAATGAACGGGAAGGGCGACCATAACTCTCAGGTCACCGGCGAAACTTTTCCGGTCGTCCCGGCGCAGCGGATGCATGCTCTTGCTTCACCTCTCCCGTGGGGAGAGGTTGGATCGCGAAGCGATCCGGGTGAGGGCGTAGAATCTATCGATGGATCGAGAGCCCCTCACCCCAACCCTCTCCCCACCGGGGAGAGGGTGCCGATTTCGCTCGCTGCAAGGTCGGCACCGCGGAGAGACATACTTCGCAGCTTCGCACTATCGACCATGGCTGTGTTTGCTTTCCTGGTCACCGCCGCCTCCATCTGGATCGCCTCACTCCCGCCGCTGCCTTTCGCTGATGCAAAGAAGGCCTCCACCACCATCCTCGACCGCAACGGCAAGCTGCTGCGCGCCTTCGCGATGGCGGATGGCCGCTGGCGCTTGCCCTCTCACGCAAAGGACGTCGATCCCGGCTATCTCAATCTGCTGCTGAGCTACGAGGACAAGCGCTTCCGCTCGCACATCGGCGTCGATCCGCTGGCGATCGGACGTGCCGCGTTTCAACTCGTGACGCGCGGGCATATCGTGTCCGGCGGTTCGACCATCACCATGCAAGTGGCGCGGCTGATGGAGCCACGGCAGGAGCGCTCGGTCTCGGCCAAGATGCGGCAGATGGTCCGCGCGATCCAGCTTGAGCACAAACTCGGCAAGAACGAGATCCTCGATCTCTATCTCACCCTCGCGCCGTTCGGCGGAAACCTCGAGGGCGTGCGCGCCGCGTCGTTCGCTTACTTCGGCAAGGAGCCGAAGCGGTTGTCGCTGGCGGAGTCCGCGCTGCTGGTCGCATTGCCACAGTCGCCGGAAACGCGGCGGCTCGACCGTCATCCGGAAGCCGCGCGCGCCGCGCGCGATCATGTCCTATCGCTCATGGTTGCGGATGGACGTGTGTCTGCCGACGATGCGGCTCAGGCGAAGCGCGAAGCCGTGCCACGCCTGCGCAAGCCGATGCCGCTGCTGGCTCCGCATTCGACCGACCAGTCGCTGGCGATCATGAAGGACACGCCGCTGATCCAGCTCACGCTGGATTCAACGATCCAGAAAGCGCTGGAGTCGCTGGCGCGAGATCGCGCGATTGCACTCGGGCCTGACGTCTCGGTCGGCATTCTCGCGGTCGACAACGAGAGCGGCGATGTGCTGGCGCATGTCGGATCGTCCGATTACTTCGACACAAGGCGCGCGGGGCAGGTGGACATGACTCGCGCTGTGCGCTCGCCGGGCTCGACGCTCAAGCCGTTCATCTACGGTCTCGCGTTCGAGGATGGTTTTGTGCATCCCGAAAGCCTGATCGAGGACCGTCCGATCCGCTACGGCTCTTACGCGCCGGAAAACTTCGACATGACGTTTCAGGGCACCGTCACTGTGCGCAAGGCGTTGCAGATGTCGCTCAACGTCCCCGCCATCGCGCTGCTCGACCGCATCGGCTCCAACCGGCTGACGGCGCGGATCAAGCAGGCGGGTGCGAACCTGATCCTGCCGAAGGACGAAACGCCGGGCCTCGCCATGGGCCTCGGCGGCGTCGGCGTCACACTGAACGATCTCGTCCGGCTCTATTCGGGATTTCCCCGGCTTGGCGAGACGATGGCGCTGCGGGAAATCGTGCGGCCGGACGACGCAGCCGAGCCCGAGACGCGGCGTCTGCTCGATCCATCGGCCGCATGGCTGGTCGGCAATGTGCTGATGGGCACGCCGCCACCGGACAACGCGCCGCATAACCGGCTCGCGTTCAAAACGGGCACCAGCTACGGCTACCGCGATGCCTGGTCGGTCGGTTTCGACGGCCGGATGACCATCGGGGTCTGGGTTGGGCGGCCTGATGGCGCGCCGGTTCCGGGCCTGACCGGCCGGACGGCCGCGGCTCCGATCCTGTTCGATGCTTTTGCGCGTACCGGCAGGCTGCCGATGGCGCTCCCGAAGGCCCCAAAGGGGACCCTGATAGCGAGCAACGCCAGGTTGCCGCTGCCGTTGCGGCGTTTCCGTCCGTCAGGCGACTTCGTTCGGACCGGCAGCGAACAGGCTCTGCGTATCCAGTTCCCGCTGAACGGCTCACGGATCGACGCCTTTGGAGGCGGAGAAGCCGGTCAGTCGGCCATGCCGGTGAAGGTCGCGGGCGGGGTGCTGCCCATGACCATGATGGTTAACGGCGTGGCGGTCGGAAACATCGACAGCCGGCGCCAGAAACTGGTCGACCCGCCGGGGCCGGGCTTTGTCCGGCTGACAGTGATGGATGCGACTGGCGCGGCGGACACAGTCGTCGTGAGAATTCAGTAGGGCGGGCTCAACCTGTTGTCCGGCTATCGGTTTCAGCGTATGCGGAACCGATGGCTGAGACCTACCCAAGACCCAGATTTGGCGCGCCGCGCGAACCGGTTGAGCAGAAGAATCCCGGCAGCGGACTCGTGCGCGTGGTCGATTTTGCGGTCGGAAGCCATGCCCGCGCCGTCGCGTTGCTTGTGCTGGCCGGCCTGCTGTTTTTCCTGCCCGGTTTCTTCAACATTCCGCCGGTCGACCGCGACGAAGCCCGCTTCGCGCAGGCGACCAAGCAAATGGTCGAGAGCGGCGATTTCGTCGACATCCGTTTCCAGGACGAGGTGCGCTACAAGAAGCCCGTCGGCATCTACTGGGCGCAGGCCGCAGTCGTCGAGACTGCATCCAAGCTCGGCCTGCCGCGCGCGCAGGTCCGCATCTGGCTGTATCGCATTCCCTCACTGATCGGCGCCATCGGCGCGGTGCTGCTGACCTACTGGACGGCGCTGGCATTCGTCACGCGCCGCGGCGCGCTGCTCGCCGGGCTGATCATGTGCAGTTCGATCCTGCTGGGTGTCGAAGCGCGTCTGGCGAAGACCGACGCGATGCTGCTGCTGACCACCACGGCGGTCATGGGCGCGATGGCGCGCGCCTATCTGTCGTGGCAGCGCGGCGACGACAATCCTCATCCGTCGTGGACGCTCGCGTTTGCGTTCTGGACGGCGATTGCAGGCGGCATTCTGCTGAAGGGCCCGCTGATCCTGATGTTCGTCGCGACGACCGTCGTGACCCTCGCGGTTCTCGATCGTTCGTCAGCGTGGCTGTGGCGTCTGCGTCCAGTCTGGGGATTGATGTGGACGCTGGTGCTGGTGCTGCCCTGGTTCGTCGCGATCTTCCTCAAGGCGGGCGATAGCTTTTTCGCGAACTCGCTTGGCGCAGACATGCTGAGCAAGGTCGCCAGTCCACAGGAGTCGCACGGCGCGCCTCCGGGACTCTACTTCATCCTGTTCTGGGTGACGTTCTGGCCGGGAGCAACGCTGGCGGGTCTTGCGGTGCCTGCGGTCTGGCGCGCGCGCCGTGAGCCCGGTGCACAGTTCCTGCTGGCATGGCTGTTGCCGGCCTGGATCGTCTTCGAACTCGTCATCACCAAGCTGCCGCACTATGTGCTGCCGCTTTATCCGGCCATCGCCATCCTGATCGTCGGCGCGCTGGAGCGCAAAGTGCTGTCGCGTTCCGCATGGATCGTGCGCGGGGCGGCATGGTGGTTCGTGTTGCCGCTGATCATCACCGTCGCATCCATCATCGGCGCGATCGCGCTGCTGCGGCAGCCGGAGTTTCTGGCCTGGCCGTTCGCGGCCGGTGCGCTGATCTTCGGGCTCTTCGCCTGGTGGATGTATGACGACACTCACGCCGAGCGTTCTCTGCTGAATGCGATCGGCGCGTCGTGGTTCATGGCGGCTTGTATTTACGGCGTTGTAGTGCCGTCGCTTGCGCCGTTGTTCCCGAGCGTCCAGATCGCGCGTGCGCTGCGCAGCGTCGAATGCGTCGGACCGGCGGCCGCGGCCGCTGGTTTCCAGGAGCCGAGCCTCGTCTTCATGGTGGGCACGTCGACCGTCCTGACCAACGGCTCGGGCGCGGCGGACTTCCTGTTGCAGGGAAGCTGCCGGTTTGCGCTCGTGGAATGGCGCGAGGAGCGCGCATTCGCGCAGCGGGCCGAAGCAATCGGGTTGCGTTACAACGCCGGCACGCGCATCGATGGTTATAATTTCTCGCAAGGCCGCGCGATTTCGGTCGCCATCTTCCGCTCCGAAGGTACGGAGTAAATGGCGACTGGACCCGGCGCGCGACCGGCAAATTATGTGACGCGGGTCGGGCAAGTTGCGTGGCAGTCGGTGGCGCGGCTGGTGCGTGCGCCGTCGCACTCGCGGCGTGCCGAGGCGCGCCGCGCCCTCGCAAGGCGATGGATTGGCGTTGCCGCACTGACGGCGATCGCCATCGGCATTCTGATGTTCGCAGTCGATGTCGCGGCCATCAAGCAGATGCCGGCACGGGGCACGGCCAGCCTGTGGTGGCTGCGGATCTTCACCGATTTCGGCAAGTCGACCTATGTGCTGTGGACGCTGGCGGGACTGCTCTTCGTCGTTCTGCTGGTCCAGCCGTTGCTCAGCGGCGTCTTGCGATCGATCCTGATCGCGTTCGGCGTGCGCATTCAGTATCTGTTTTTCGCGGTGCTGTTCGCGGTGCTGTGCGGCGAGCTTCTGAAATACATCATCGGCCGGAGCCGGCCCTTTGTCGGCGGCGATGCCAACGCGTTTTTCTACCAGCATTTTGCCGGCAATCCGGCGTTCGAGAGTCTGCCGTCCGGTCACGCGACCACGGCGTTTGCGCTGGCCTTCGCGGTCTCCGCCGTGTGGCGGCGGATGACGCTTTTCATGTTCGTGTATGCGGTGCTGATCTGCGTCAGCAGGGTGGTGCTGCTGGCCCATCACCCGAGCGACGTGGTCGCGGGGGCGCTGACCGGGATCATCGGCGCGATGATCGTCCAGTACTGGTTCGCGGCCCGCCGCCTCGGGTTCAAGATCGTAAGCGGCGGGGCCATTGAAACCCTCGCAGGACCGTCATGGCCTGCCCTGAAAAAGGTTGCTCGCGGGGCTTAGGCACCATAATAAGCGGTCGCCCGCCGCGGTTTTGACTGCTTTTGCGGGCGTTTGGACCCCAATCGGCATATATGAGCGATCAATCACCAAAATCCGGCCTGCCGGCCCCCGACGTATCGATTGTGGTTCCGGTCCGCAATGAACAGGACAACGTCGCGCCGCTGATCGCCGAGATCGCTTCCGCGCTGGATGGCCGCTGGGCCTACGAGATCATCTACGTCAACGACGGATCGACCGACGCGACCGGCGAGCGGCTCGCCGCCGAGATGAAGGCGCGAAGCAACGTGCGCCAGATTCGGCACGCGGCCTCCAGCGGGCAATCCGCTGCGGTACGAACCGGCGTTCGCGCCGCGCGCGGAAAGATCGTCGCGACGCTCGACGGCGACGGTCAGAACAACCCGGCGTTTCTCCCGGCCTTGATCGAGGCGATCGAGAAGGGCGGCGACAAGGTCGGCCTCGCCGCGGGACAGCGCGTCGGCCGCAAGGACACCGGCTTCAAGCGGTTTCAGTCGCGCGCGGCCAACGGCGTGCGCAACGCGATCCTTCATGACGGCACCCGCGATACCGGCTGCGGATTGAAGGCGCTGCGCCGTGATGTGTTCCTTGCTTTGCCATATTTCGATGGTCTGCATCGCTTTCTTCCGGCGCTGGTGCGGCGGGAGGGATACGACATCGTCTATGTCGATGTGATCGATCGGCCGCGCCATTCCGGTGTATCGAACTACGGATTCTTCGACCGGCTCTGGATCGGCATCATGGATCTTGCAGGCGTGTGGTGGCTGATCCGCCGCAAGAAATCCACGCCGGTTGCGACGGAGGTGACGTGATGCTGATTCAGTTCGGTCAGCAACTCGGCGACTATCTTTACGACGTCTTCGTCGCGAAGTTCGATTTCTGGCTCGCGTTCGGCCTGATCGCGCAGTTGCTGTTCACGGCACGCTTCCTCGTGCAGTGGATATCGAGTGAGCGTGCGGGCCAGAGCGTTGTGCCGATGGCGTTCTGGTTCTTTTCGATGGGCGGTGGACTGATGACGCTGGTCTACGGCATCGCCAAGCGCGAGCCGGTGATCATCCTGGGGCAGGGACTGGCGACCCTTATCTACATCCGCAACATCATGCTGATCGTGAAGAACCGCGGTTCAGGCTCCAAGGTCGAGAAGAGCTGAAAAGTCAGCAACTCGTCATTGCGAGGAGCGCCGTCACCCGAAGATTTCTCTGGTGTCATGGCCGGGCTTCGTCCCGGCCAGCCACGTCTTGCTTGACCCTTGCTTTTCAGAAGACGTGGATGCCCGGCACAAGGCCGGCCATGACGAACTTGGGCTAAGTGATCGATTTCTTGTCGGTTACTACGCCGCCGCCTTCAGCGCTG